>ULTW01002029.1_pt1 | contig 14989 bp, 10 predicted proteins | sample 1957961 | NCBI WGS metagenome assembly ULTW01 (sample SAMEA4835744, study PRJEB28245) | human gut metagenome | biome: gut microbiome; material: fecal sample | place: Denmark | collected 2008 | reverse complement strand
TCCGAGTTAGAGTCCTCTGTCGTAGGAGCACAGTTGGGAAGTCAGGCGATCGCCTCCAGTTTAAAAGCAGGTGCGATCGGTCTTGCAATCGTCATGGTATTTATGATCGTGATGTACGCAGTACCGGGTATTGCAGCATCCTTAGCGCTTGCAATTTATACAACTTTAGTGATCGCAACCTTATATTTATTCGATATTACACTGACGCTTCCGGGTATCGCAGGTATTATCCTTGGCATCGGTATGGCGGTGGATGCGAACGTTATCGTATTTGCACGTATCCGTGAGGAGATCGCAACCGGAAAATCGGTCCAGACATCTATGAAGATCGGTTTCCAGAAAGCGATGTCAGCTATCTTAGATGGTAACATTACAACCCTGATCGCATCTGTTGTGCTTATGGCGTTAGGTTCCGGTACCGTAAAAGGCTTTGCCTATACATTAATGATCGGTATTATCCTTTCCCTTTTTACAGCGATGGTTGTGACCAGATACATTCTGTATTCTCTGTATGCATTGGGACTGAAGAGTGAAAAACTTTACGGTCGTGCAAAAGAGAGAAAGAGCATTGATTTTATTGGAAAAAAAGCAGTATTCTTTACAATTTCCGGTATCATTATCGCTGCCGGACTGATCAGTATGGGAGTACATTCCGCAACAGAGGGCAAGGCATTGAACTATGGTCTTGACTTTATGGGTGGAACTTCCACAACGGCTGATTTTGGCAAAGATATGACCATCGAGGATATCGAGAATGACATCATTCCTTATGTGGAAAAAGTAACCGGGGATTCCGATGTGCAGGCAACAAAAGTAGAAGGAACAACACAGGTTACAATTAAGACACGTACTTTAAGTCTTGATGAGCGTCAGGAATTGGAAGATACACTGGCAGAAAATTGTGATGTGGATGCATCCACCATCACTTCCCAGAGTATCAGTTCTACCATCAGTGGTGAGATGCGTTCCGATGCCTTGAAAGCGGTTATCGTGTCCTGTATCTTTATGTTACTTTACATCTGGTTCCGTTTTAAAGATATCAGATTTGCAGCAAGTGCGATCCTTGCATTGGTTCATGACGTTCTTGTTGTGATTACAGTATATGCACTTGTGCGTATTTCTGTAGGAAGTACTTTTATTGCATGTGTTCTTACCATCGTAGGTTACTCTATCAATGATACGATCGTTATCTTTGACCGTATCCGTGAGAATCTTGCATTAAAGACCGGAAAACAGACTGCGGAGGAATTGCGTGAAGTTGCGAATAAGAGTCTGACACAGACATTGTCCAGAAGTATTAATACTTCTATCACAACCTTTATCATGGTTGTGATGCTCTACATTTTAGGTGTGGCAAGTATCCGTGACTTCTCACTTCCACTTATGGCAGGTCTTGTATGTGGTGCTTATTCTTCTATCTGCATCGCAACAGAGCTGTGGTATGTCATGAAAGTACATTTTGGAAAAAATAAAGCAACAAAATAGTTGTGAAATAAGAAAACGGCTGCCTTTTCTGGCGGCCGTTTTTGTAGTTCACATTTACAGGAAAAAGAAGGGAGGCAGGAGAATGCAAAAAGGACTTTGGATCTATCTGATCGTTATGAATCTCATTGGACTTGCAGTGATGGCAATGGACAAAAGCAAGGCGAGACATCATGCATGGCGGATACCGGAGAAAACACTTTTCCTTGTGAGCATTTTAGGCGGCAGTGTCGGAACGTGGGCCGGCATGTATCTGTTTCATCATAAGACAAAGCACTGGTATTTTGTGGTAGGAATGCCGCTTATCCTGATCTTGCAGATATGCATCGCGGCATTGATCGGGAATATGCATGGATTTGTGATGTGATCAATGCATGGTTTGCGACAGCGTATACATTTTTTAAATAAATTTATAATTGAATATTTACAGAAAGTCCTTTATAATGAACTTTAAAATCTGGCGGAAGACAAGGAGGATTTTATGTACACATTAGAAGATATTCAGGCAGTAGATATGGAAGTCGCACAGGCAATTACCGATGAACTTGACAGACAGAACAGTCATATTGAGCTGATCGCATCCGAAAACTGGGTAAGCCCGGCGGTTATGTCAGCAATGGGAAGTGTCCTGACGAATAAATATGCGGAAGGTTATCCGGGAAAGAGATATTACGGTGGCTGCGAGTGCGTGGACGTTGTGGAAGAATTGGCAAGAGAGCGCGCAAAAGAATTATTTGGGTGTGAGTATGTCAATGTGCAGCCACATTCCGGTGCGCAGGCAAATATGGCGGTACAGTTTGCAATTTTAAAACCGGGTGATACGATCATGGGAATGAACTTAGACCATGGTGGACATCTGACACATGGTTCTCCGGTCAATTTTTCCGGAAGTTATTTTCATGTAGTGCCATATGGTGTCAATGACGAGGGATTCATTGATTATGATAAAGTGGAAGAGCTTGCAATGGAATGTAAACCGAAAATGATCATTGCAGGAGCATCCGCTTATGCGAGAACTATTGATTTCAAGAAATTCCGTGAGATCGCAGACGCATGTGGTGCAGTGCTCATGGTTGATATGGCACATATTGCAGGACTTGTGGCAGCAGGACTTCATCCAAGCCCAATTCCATATGCACACGTTGTGACGACCACGACACACAAGACATTGCGCGGACCGAGAGGCGGAATGATTTTGAGCAGTCAGGAAGTTGCGGACAAGTATAACTTTAACAAAGCAATCTTCCCAGGTATTCAGGGCGGACCACTGATGCATGTGATCGCAGCTAAGGCAGTCTGCTTCAAAGAGGCATTGCAGCCGGAATTTAAGGTTTACCAGCAGAATATTATTGACAACGCACAGGCACTCTGCAAGGGACTGATGGATCGTGGAATTAAGATCGTATCCGGTGGAACAGACAATCACCTCATGCTCGTAGATCTGACCAATTATGATCTTACCGGAAAAGCAGTTGAGAAACTTCTGGATTCCGTCAACATTACCTGCAATAAGAATACCATTCCAAACGACCCGAAATCTCCATTTGTGACAAGTGGTGTACGTCTTGGAACTCCGGCGGTAACTTCCCGCGGATTAAACACGGCTGATATGGATCAGATCGCAGAGGCGATCGCAATGATGATCAAAGAGGGTGAGCCGGCAGCTGACAAGGCAAAGGCGATCGTGAAATCTTTGACAGAGAAATATCCATTGAAATAAAATAAATTTTTTTGTTGAATAAGAAGTGGTTATCTGCTTCATGAGTAAAAAAGCCTCCCGATAAAAATGTGGGAATTGCGATGAAAGGCAATCCGGATCATTTTTGCCGGGAGGCTTTTGTGGTTTAGGAATGCAGCGTTTTGCAAAAAAATAAGAGTTTAGCAGAAATGATCATCTTGCGAGCACATCAATGATCTGACCAACGTACATGGTGTGCATATCGCCGTCTTTGTACCATTTGTCAGCAATCTCGGAATCGAGGAAGGAATCATCCGTGATTCTGGTAGCAGACATTTTTTCACAGACCAAAACAAGATTTCCCTCATCAATGTATGGGATTCCATGCCGGTAGTCCACGGTAAGCCCTGCGTTTGCAATCTTATCCTCGTTCCGGCCGGAATGGGAGCCACAGTAATTCAAGGCATCGCGGTACTGGTCACTTACAAATGTAAGGGAGAAAAAGTCTCCCGCATCGATCAGTTCCTTGGTATATCTGGAATCACGGACAAAAACATAGACAACATTTTTGCCCCATAAAACACCAACACCGCCCCAGCTAATGGTCATTGTATTGGATTCCTGTTTATTTCCGGCTGTGAGCAGTGCCCATTCTTTGCCGATTTTCGTAAATGGATTCATGTCCAGCATATCAACTGGAATTGGCTGAAATGTATGCATAGGGATCACCTCTCATAATTTTTTTAGGTAGTTTTATTATATTACAGGAGAGTGGAAAAGTCACTTGAAAAAGAAAATAAAATCAGGTTATAGAAAATAAAACAGATAATAACTAATAGTTATACATAACATAAGGCTTCGGAATAATCTTGACATGAAAAAAAGAAAGTATCATAATGGTTGTCAAAGTTAATTTCCCAAAAGTGTAATGGGAAAAGGAGGCCAAATCCTCTGCTCCTGTAAGGACAGTCGCATTTGCTTCGCAAACAAGGAGGATATTATGGATATCAGATTTGAAAAAAGACCGGTATTAAAGGAGAAACCAGACCAGAAGAATCTTGGTTTTGGTAAGTATATGACAGATTACATGTTTGTCATGGATTGGACAAAAGAAGACGGATGGAAAGATGCAAGAATCGTTCCGGAAGGACCTATCACAATGGATCCGGCATGTGTGACACTTCACTATGCACAGGAAACATTTGAAGGTATGAAAGCATACCGTACAGCAGAAGGAAAAATCCAGCTGTTCCGTCCAGAGATGAACGCAAAGAGAATGATCAATTCCAACGCAAGACTTTGCATGCCGGAATTCCCAGTTGATATGTTTGTCGAAGCAGTGGAAGCACTTGTAAAAGTAGAAGCTGACTGGGTTCCATCTGAACCAAACACTTCACTTTATATCAGACCATTTATGTTTGCAACAGAAGCAGCACTCGGCGTACATATGGCAAACGCATACAAGTTTATGATTATCTGCTGCCCGGTAGGTGCTTACTATGCAGCAGGTCTTAACCCGGTTAAGATTCTGGTTGAGGATGAACTTGTCCGTGCAGTAAAAGGTGGTACAGGCTTTACAAAATGTGGTGGTAACTACGCAGGTTCTATTTTAGGACAGGTGAAAGCAGAAAAACTTGGTTATGCACAGGTTCTCTGGTTAGATGGTGAGCATCGTAAATATGTAGAGGAAGTTGGAACCATGAACATCATGTTCAAGATTGCCGGTGAAATCTACACAGCACCGATCGAAGGAACCGTTCTTCCGGGTGTTACAAGAGATTCCATGATCCATCTGCTTCGTGACTGGGGTTACAAAGTAAATGAGACAAGACTTTCCGTAGATGATCTGATGAAAGCCGGACATGACGGTACATTGGAAGAGGTATTTGGTACAGGTACAGCAGCCGTTATCTCACCAGTTGGAGAACTTCGTTACAAAGATGATGTTGTGACAGTCAACAACTTTGAGATCGGTGAACTGACACAGAAATTATATGATACCTTAACCGGTATCCAGTGGGGAAGAATCCCGGATAAATATGGCTGGACAGTAGAAGTAAAATAACTTCTGGACATTTTTCACATATCATAGTATAGTAATCATGTTATAGATGCCTTCATAGATGTAGCAGCATTTATGAAGGCATTTACAATATATATAGCACATTGATAATCGAATAAGGTTTATATTTTCAGATATGCGATCCTGTCTGTGACTGATTGCAGACATTTAGGTTTCTCTTCTAGCGCCATGTACCTGTGAGGACGACCATACACAGGTTAACGAGGAAAAGGGTTATCGAAAATTCGGCGGACGCCCTTTCGTACTTCCCAGTGCGAGATATGCCGGCAAATATGCAGGTGACTGCAAAACAAATACGGTATAATGGGACAATTGAATTCGAATATGATTTAAATTTTAAATAGAAAAGAAGAGGAAATTTAATATGTGTGGAATTATAGGTTATACAGGCAGTGAAAACGTAAAAGATGTTTTATTAGATGCGTTGGAATTATTAGAGTATCGTGGATATGACAGTGCGGGTATTGCAGTGAAAGACGAAACTTCCCATGTGACAAATGTTTATAAATGTGCCGGAAGAGTAAGTGATTTAAGAGCAATTTGTGATTCGAAGAAGATTTTGTCTACCTGCGGTATCGGACATACAAGATGGGCAACTCACGGTGGAGTTACGGATCAGAATGCACATCCGCATCAGCAGGGAAAAGTGACTCTGGTTCATAACGGGATCATCGAAAACTATCGTGAGCTGATCGCTGATTACGATTTGCAGGAAATCCTTCATTCTGAAACAGATAGTGAAGTTGCGGCTGCATTATTAAATCATTATTATAAGGGAAATCCCAAGGAAGCAATCAAGAAAGCAGTAAGTAAATTAAAGGGTACCTTTGCGCTTGTGATCCTGTTTGAAGATCAGCCGGATGTGATCTACTCGATCCGGAATGTCAGCCCGATCGTTGCAACCATATGCAAAGAGGGAGCAATGCTTGCATCAGATCTGACTGCACTCTGCCGTTTTACAAATGAATACTTTGTTGTACCGGAATATCACATTTTAGAGTTGCACAAAGATCATGTGGTACTTACGGATTTAAATGACAATGTGGTAGAACCAGAATTTTTGTCCGTTGACTGGGAGTTGAACAGCGCGGGAAAGAATGGTTATCCATTTTATATGGAAAAAGAGATTATGGAGCAGCCGGAAGCAATCAAGAATACGATCAAAGACCGTATCGTGAACGGTCTGCCTGATTTTACTTCGGATGGTGTGCCGGATTCTCTTTTTACAGACTGTGACAGAATTTGTGTGGTAGCATGCGGAACAGCCATGCATGCGGGACTTGTGGCACAGGCTCTTGTAAAATCTATCGTTCATGTGCAGATGGACGTAGAACTTGCATCAGAGTTTATGTATTCCGATCCGGTCATTGATGAGAAAACATTGGTGATCGCAGTATCACAGTCCGGTGAGACAATTGATACCTTGGAAGCATTAAAATATGCGAAGAGACAGGGCGCAAAATGTTTATCCGTTATCAACGTAAAAGGTTCTTCCATTGCAAGAGAAAGTGATTATGTGTTATACACCGCAGCAGGACCTGAAATTGCAGTGGCAAGTACAAAAGCTTACACAACACAGCTTTCCGTATTTTATCTTGTGGTTGCAAAAATGGCATTATTGCGAGGTGTCTACACAGAGGAGCAGACAAAGAGCTTTATCGCAGAATTAGAGCGTGTTCCGGAAGTGATGCAGAAAGTATTGGAGAAAAGACGTGACATCCATGTGATCGCAAAGAAGATTCTGGAAGCAAAGGATCTGTTTATGATCGGACGTGGACTGGATTACTCTATTTTACTGGAAGGATCATTGAAACTGAAAGAGGTTTCTTATATTCACTCTGAGGCTTATGCCTCCGGCGAATTAAAACACGGACCAATTGCACTGATCACGACTAACACACCGGTTGTTGCAACGGTAACACAGGAAAAACTCATGTCAAAAGAGCTTTCCAATATTAAGGAAGTAAAATCCAGAGGTGCAGATATTGTATTATTTATCAAAGAGGCACTTTCCGGTGATCTTGATACCGAATATCAGGTGATCAAGCTTCCGGATATGCAGGATGAATTTATGGTTTTACCTGCATCGGTTGCATTACAGCTTTTAGCATATTACGTGTCATCCGATAAGGGATTTGATGTTGATAAGCCAAGAAATCTGGCGAAGGTAGTTACGGTAGAGTAAGAATTAAGTTTTGGGGGATTTGGATAAAGAACGGAAATAAAAATTGAGAAGTTGGGAAATCGAATGTTTTGCACAGGAAGCAGAACAGGATCGCATGTCTGAGCATATAATATAAGGAAATATAGGAAGAGGTTGTTCATGCCAGATATCAAATATGCCCAGACAGAGGCTGTAGATAAAGGAAGCCTCAAGGTAGAAGTACTTGCGAACCGGACCAGACGACCGATCGAGGGAGCGAAAATCACGATTTCCTATTCGGGCAAGCCGGATTCCACGGTGGAGGAGGTAAGCGCAGATGATTCAGGAATGTCGGAGAAACTTACGCTTGATGCGCCTCCGCTTGAATACTCGATGGAACCCTCCGAAAATCAGCCATTTGCCCAATATACGGTCAAAGTTACCGCACCGGGATATCGTCCCGTCAGTATTTCGGGTGTTCAGGTTTTTTCAGAGCAGCTCGCATTGCAACAGGTGCGAATGGCGGAAGAAAATGAGGAAGAAAATCAAATAGATTCCATTGTGATTCCGGTCAATACGTTGTTTGGCAATTTCCCGGCAAAAATAGCAGAGTCCGAGATCAAGCCTGTCTCCGACTCAGGGGAGATCGTGCTGAGTAAAGTGGTGATCCCGGAATTTGTCGTTGTTCATGACGGACCGCCATCGGATCCCAATGCGGCAAATTATTATGTCCGTTACCGGGATTACATCAAAAATGTGGCATCCAGCGAGATATACAGCACGTGGCCGGACAGCACGCTGCGTGCCAATATCCTTGCGATCATGTCCTTTACGTTAAACAGGGTTTACACGGAATGGTACCGGAACAAAGGCTATAACTTCACCATCACAACATCCACTGCTTATGACCAGAAATTTGTATATGGAAGAAATATTTTCCAGAGTATCTCGGATGTGGTAGAGGAAATGTTCCAGAATTATCTTTCCAGACCGAATGTGAGACAGCCAATCCTGACGCAGTATTGTGACGGACAGCGCGTGACGTGCAGCAACTGGCTGAGCCAGTGGGGAAGCAAATATCTTGGGGATCAGAACTACGAAACGATAGAAATTCTCCGTTATTATTATGGTGATAATATGTTTATCAATACAGCGGAGGAGATTTCCGGTATCCCTGCATCCTGGCCGCGGTATAATCTGGAAGTGGGCGCTGCCGGAGATAAGGTCCGGCAGATCCAGGAACAGTTAGCGAGAATCTCGCAGGCTTATCCGGCAATCCCGACGATCACACCGGATGGGATTTACGGAGAGGCAACGAAGGCAGCAGTAGAAAAATTCCAGTCTATTTTTGGCTTGCCTGTGACGGGAGTGGTAGATTACCGCACCTGGTATAAAATATCGGAGATCTATGTTGCGGTGACAAGGATTGCAGAACTGGTATAAAATGTGGAGTAAATGTGCCGGGGGATTGGTATTTTTCAGTTCCCCGGCACAAAAACGTTTCAGGAACAGATCGCAGACTAGGATTTGAGTAGAAAATGTGTTAAACTAAAAGTTAGTTTAGATTGCAGTAAAGCAGGGATAAAAAGTATGAACAACTATAAAATCACAATCCAGTATGATGGGACAAGATACAAGGGCTGGCAGGGGCAGAACAGCACCGGGCTGACCATTCAGGGAAAAATAGAAGCAGTGCTGGGACAGATGGCAGGACACGCGGTGGAAGTCATCGGTTCGGGGAGAACGGATGCGGGCGTGCATGCCAAAGGCCAGGTGGCAAATTTTCATATTGAGGAGCATTTTACGGAGGGAAAGATCCTGTCCTATCTGAATCATTATCTGCCGGATGACATTGCCGTTATTGCGGTTGAGCAGGTGGACGAGCGTTTTCACAGCCGTTACGCCGCAAAGAAAAAGACCTACCGCTATCACATCCATATGGGAGAGATCTCGGATGTTTTCGAGCGGAAATATGAGTACCAGTATGAGAAAACACTCGATGTGGAACGCATGAAAGAAGCTGCTTCCTATCTGATCGGAACACATGATTTTACTTCATTTTGCGGAAATAAGAAAATGAAAAAAACGGCAGTCCGCACAATTTATGAGATCAATTTTACGAAGAAAGGGAATGATCTCTGGATCGATTACCGGGGGAATGGATTTTTGCAAAATATGGTGCGGATCCTGACGGGTACGCTGATCGAGGTCGGGGATGGCAGGAGAGCGCCGGAGGAGCTGCCGCAGATCTTAGAGAGCAAAAACCGGGAGAACGCAGGCTATACAGCACCGGCATGTGGACTGATGCTGATGGAAGTGCATTATTAAAAGATAAATTCATAAGAAAAAACAGGCAGCAGGTGTTACATGGAAAAATGGTTTGTAATCAACAAAGGGGCTGATTTTGAAAAGCTTGGAAAAGAGTTCGGGATCAGCCCTGTCACAGCGCGTCTTATCCGAAACCGTGAGGTGATCGGGGAGGCGGCATTTGAAAGATATCTCTATGGAAGTTTAAAGGATTTATACGATCCACATTTATTGAAAGATGCAGATCGTTTGACAGATATTTTAAAAGTTAAAATAGAAGAGCAAAAGCCGATCCGTATTATCGGCGACTATGATATAGATGGAGTTATGTCAACCTATATTTTATACCGGGGAATTAAACACTGTGGTGGAAATGTTTCCACGCAGATTCCGGACCGTATGAAGGATGGCTATGGAATCAATGAGAATCTGATCGATCAGGCAAAAAGAGACGGAATGGATACCATTCTTACGTGCGATAACGGAATTGCTGCAATCTCAGAGATTGCGCATGCCAAAGAACTTGGGATGACCGTGTTAGTGACCGATCACCACGAGATTCCCTATACAGAGGAGAACGGGGAAAAGCAGTTCCTTCGCAGCAACGCAGATGCAATCGTGAATCCAAAGCAGCAGGAATGTGCGTATCCTTTTAAAGAGTTATGTGGAGCAGCAGTCGCATGGAAAGTGCTGCAGGTATTGTATGAAAAAATGGGTTTTGCCCTGGAAGAAACCTATGAATTTCTGGAAAATGTCGCATTTGCAACCGTTGGCGATGTCATGGATCTGACAGACGAAAACCGCATTTTGGTGAAAGAGGGATTAAACCGCATTCACCGCACAAAAAATCCGGGGATGCGCGCCCTGATCTTTCAGAATCATTTAGAACCGGAGCAGATCAATGCATATCATTTTGGTTTTGTGTTGGGACCGTGCATCAATGCGAGTGGCAGACTTGATACAGCAAAACTGTCTCTGTCTCTTTTTTTACAGGGAGAGGAAGAGGCAGCAAAAACGGCAAGGGAGCTTGTGGAGTTAAACCAGCAGCGCAAAGATATGACAGCAGATGGCGTCGAGGAGGCAAAACGTGTGGTGGAGGAACATTACATGTCGGATAAAGTGCTTGTCATTTATCTGCCACAGGTGCACGAAAGTCTTGCAGGAATCATTGCAGGGCGTATCCGGGAGGCTTATCATAAGCCGGTATTTGTGCTGACGAAGGCGGAGGAGGGCGTGAAGGGCTCCGGGCGTTCCATTGAGGAGTACTCCATGTATGAGGAACTATGTAAGTGCAGGGAACTTCTGGAAAAATTCGGCGGACATCCGATGGCGGCAGGATTATCTCTTCCGGAAGAAAACGTGGATAAGTTCCGTGAAAAAATCAATGCCTGTGCAAATCTCACGGAGGATGACCTGATTCCGAAGATCAAAATTGATATTCCGATGCCAGCAGCGTATGCGGATGCCGGTCTTATCCGGGAATTTGCAGTGTTAGAGCCTTTTGGAAAAGCCAATATCAAACCACAGTTTGCCGACAAAAACCTGAGTATCACAAAGGCTTTTGTGGTCGGAAAAAATCAGAATGTGTTGCGGCTGAACCTGGTGACAGCCGCGGGAGAGGCGGTATCGGCAGTCTATTTTGGTGATATTGAGGCGTTCAAAGCATATTATGCGGAAAAGTATGGAAGTGCGGAAGTGGAAAAAGCTTTTCGCGGTCAGATAAACAAATTGAGGATAATGATTGTGTACTATCCGGAGATTAACGAGTATAATGGAGTGGAAAGCGTACAGGTTATCATTCGAAATTATCAGTAAAAGCTGGAGGATGGCATATGTTTGGTGGAAAAAAAGCAAAAGAACTGGAAGAGGAACTTCTGGCATTACGGGAAAAACAGAACCGTCTGCAGGAGCAGATTTCTAATATTGCAAAAGCAAAAGACAGCGCAGAAGAGACATTGGTACAGATGACGATCTCAAAAACGGAACTGGATGAGACAATCACGGCGGTTTCAGAGGAATTGGAACTGTTAAAGGAGTGTTCAGAGGCGAATTCAGGACAGACCGTACTGTTGAAACAGCAGCTTGCAAAAAAGAATGAACAGAATATCAGATTGCAGCAGGAAAAAGAAGCACTCTGCCAGCAAATGGAGGGTGAGCACGAGAAAATTGCAAAAGTTGTAGAGAAGAACAAGTACGTCACCACACCCATGAAGGAGATAGAATCGTTCTATGAGGCATATTGCCAGGAGAGAGAGTCTGTTGAAGAGGCGTTACAGAAACTGGCAGATATTTCACAGAATATGGGAGTTCTGGCACTCGGCGCAGCAATCGAGGCAGGACGCATGGGAGAAGACGGAAGAAAATTTGTGACAGCGGCAGAGGAAGTGCGTGTGAACGCAGAGCAGTATACTTCGGCGGTTGCGGATGTGCTTGCGAGGATCAGTGGTTTTGAGGAAACTGCCACAGAGGCGGAAAAACAGATTCATGCGTTAAATGATCTCTTAAAAGAAAATAACGGTTCTCTGGTGAAACTTCTGGAAGACAGGGACACAGAGGCAGTGGAAACGGATCATGAAAATGTGGAAGAAGAAACAAATATTGAAGAAATATTAGAAAGTCTCTGTCAGGGTGAAAATGAATTTTTCGAAGTGCAGAGCAGAGTGTTATCCAAAGCGGAAACACTGCGCCAGGAGTGGAAAGAGCACAAAGAATGTGCGGATGAATTAGAACGCAATGTGGAGGAAGTCCATCGTTTCGTCCAGACAGAATAAAGAAGCCACAGGTTTTAAAATATATCTAATATATAATCATGAAAAAGAGAGGGGAAAAGTATGGCAAAAGAGGAGAAGTTTACATTTTTATCAGCGGATGGCAAAACAACCATCCATGCAGTCAAATGGATTCCGGAAGATGGAAAGTATGAGGCAATTTTACAGATCACACATGGCATGATAGAGTTTGTAGAGCGCTACAGACTATTTGCTGAATTCCTGACAGAGAATGGCTTTATGGTGGTGGGACATGACCATTTAGGACATGGGGATTCCGTTGCATCCAAAGATGACTGGGGATATTTTGCGGAAAATCCGAGTGACACGGTGATCGCAGACATGCATGCACTGCGCACGATGATCCAGAAAGAAAATCCGGGTGTTCCTTATTTTATGATGGGACACAGTATGGGATCTTATATGCTTCGGAAATACCTCACCATTCACAATGATGATTTGAGAGGGGCAATCATTATGGGAACCGGTTGTGTGCCGGACAATACGACCAAACTTGGAATCAACGTGTGCAAATTCCTGGCAAAAATTTTTGGCTGGCATCACAGAAGCAAACTGGTAGAATCGCTGTCGTTTGGCGGACCATATAAGAAATATGATCTTTCTGGAAAAACACTTTCAAACAGCTGGCTTACAAAAGATGAGGATATTGTAAAATTTTATTATAGCGAACCGCGGTGCACGTTCAAATTTACATTAAACGGCTATCTGGGGCTGATGGAAGCAGTTCTCTACGATAATCAGTTGGAAAATGTGAAGAAAGTACCAAACAAGCTTCCAATTTTTATTGTATCCGGTCAGGATGATCCGGTGGGAGATAATGGTGTCGGCGTCAAAAAAGTGTATGATCTCTTCAAAGAGGCAGGTTCTCTGGATATTACATATAAGCTTTACGAAAATGACAGACATGAAATTTTAAATGAGACAGACCGCGATAAAGTGTATGCAGATCTTCTTGCATGGATGAGAGTGCGGATCGATACGTAAATAAAAAGAGAGGGAAAAAAAGTGAAGAGAAAGAGAATGACAAAGAGAATTGCAGCAATTATTTTAGCAGCAGTGATGATGATACCAACACATGTAACATCATTTGCAGCAGATGCTTCTGCGCAGAACACCGCAGGGCAGGAGGCAGGCAATGCCACATCCGGTGATTCCCAGACAACACAGTCGGAGAATCAGGCGGCAACGCAGAATGACAGCAGCACAACAGGTACAGATACCAATGCTGGTTCAACCGGAACTACAACTACACAAAACAGCTCTGCTTCAGATACGAAGAACAGCACAACAAATAATTCTGCTTCGGATGCACAGAGCAGCACAACAAATAATTCTGCTTCAGATGCACAGAACAGCACAACAAATAATTCTGCTTCAGATGCACAGAACAGCACAACAAATAATTCTGCTTCAGATGCACAGAACAGCACAACAAATAATTCTGCTTCAGATGCACAGAGCAGTACAACAACAAATTCCGACAGCACAAATACTTCCACCAGTGGCACAACCGATAATGTCACAGGCGGGGTAACGGTAGAGGATGATAAAAAATCCACAGAAAATGTGACTGGAGATGTCATTGTGGATGAGAATAACGATAAAGTTGAGATTAAGAAAGATGATAAACCTTATCTGGCACTCGGCGCAGATCTGTCTGATGACCAGAAAAATATCGTATTATCCCTTATGGGAATCGATCCTGCCAATCTTGCAAATTATAACGTCACTTACGTTACAAATGCACAGGAGCACCAGTACCTCGATTCCTATGTGGATTCTTCCAAAATCGGAAGCAAGTCCTGGTCTTCTGTCGTGATCGTAAAGCGTAAAAAAGGAAATGGATTAAACATTTCTACGAACAATATCACATACTGTACCGTTGGTATGTACAAAAATGCGCTGACAACTGCCGGAATTACAGATGCAGATATCATCGTTGCAGGCCCAAAGCCAATCTCCGGAACCGCTGCACTGGTTGGAATCTTTGAGGCATATGAGGCAATGACCGGGGAAGCAGTACAGGATAACGTTGTAGATGCAGCGTTAAATGAACTTGTTGTCACCGGAGAACTGGAAGCTTCCATTCAGGGTCTGACCGATCAGGAAGTGGAGGAGTTTATTGCTTACATCAAGTCCCTGATCGCAGAAAAAGGACTGACTGACGAGAAGAGTATCAACGAAGCAATTGATGAAGCCTGTGATAAATATGGCGTCACTTTATCTGATGATGAGAGACAGAAAATCGTTGATCTTCTTTTGAAAATTACTTCTCTTGGAATTGATTTAAGTGGACTGGTGGATTACGCAGCATCTCTTTACAATTCCTTTAAAAATGGAGGAAGTTCATCCGGAATCATGGCATCTATTGGTAATTTCTTTGGAAATATCTTTAGTGCGATTGGGGAGTTCTTCAAAAATCTGTTTAAATAACCGGAGTTTTAACTGGCGTAGTGCAGCAGATTTTGTGGTGCTTTCTTAGGGCTTGAAGGGCAGATATAAGAGTC
>ULTW01008175.1_pt1 | contig 15073 bp, 9 predicted proteins | sample 1957961 | NCBI WGS metagenome assembly ULTW01 (sample SAMEA4835744, study PRJEB28245) | human gut metagenome | biome: gut microbiome; material: fecal sample | place: Denmark | collected 2008 | reverse complement strand
CTGTTATACCTGCCATTGGTGCTAATATTATATTATTTTTTAATTCTACATTTCCTATTTTTAGTTTTTTTAAATACATTTTTTTTTCCTTTTATACATCCATTATTATATTTTTATATGTGATACAAAAATAAACATTGTTCATTTTAATTTATAACTAACTAGCGATACGGTGATGTAAGATGGAGCGTATTTAAATAGAACAAGCTTCAATTTTCTAATTCATAAAAATCGTTTTTTGTCTTCTTCCACTAATGTTCAATAACATTGCTATACACATAAAGTTTGTTATTAATGAACTTCCTCCGTAGCTTACAAATGGTAATGGTACACCCGTTATAGGCAATAATCCCATTGTCATTCCTATATTTTCTAGCATATGAAATAAGAATATTCCTGCAATTCCTATTGCTATATATGAACCCAAATCATTTTTTGCTGTTTTTGCTACTTTTATTGATTTAGTAATCATAATTACATAAAGCACGATTATTGCTCCTGCAAATATAAAACCTAGCTCTTCTCCAATTACAGAGAAAATAAAGTCTGTTGTTTTTGGATATAAGTATCCAAGTTGTGTTTGATTTCCCTTTAATAATCCCATTCCCAATAATTGTCCTGCTCCTATTGCTAATTTTGATTGTATTATGTTATATCCTGAACCTCTAGGATCTAAGTTTGGATTTAAAAATACTTCTATTCTTGTTTTTGCATGTTCAGGTAAAACATACATATATATAAGAGGAACTGTTACCACTATTATTATTGCTGTTATTATTATATATTTTTTATCAATTCCAGCTACAAACAACATAAGTAGTGTTGAAATTATAAATGCCATTGCTGTACCATAGTCTGGTTGCTTTATTATTAGTAATAATGGTACTCCAACTATTAATAGTATTATCGCTAATCTGGATATTTTATTTATATCATTTTTATTTCTTTCTTGAAGTTTTACCATTATAGTTGCTAAAAACATTATTACAAATATCTTTGCAAGTTCACTTGGTTGAAATTTTAATGTATCTGTTATTTCAAACCAGCTAGTTGCTCCATTTATTGGTTTTGTAAATAATACAGCTATTAATAATATTATAAAAAAGCCATAAAAAAATGGTGATAATTTTGCTATTGTATTATAATCTATCAGCATTACTACTATAACTACAGGTATACTAACTAAAAACCACATGATCTGTTTTTTGAATTCTGAAAATCCTGTTTCTTGTGTTGCAGAGAATAAAGCTATAAGGCCTATAGCTAATAGTATTATACTGCATATTAAAATTCCCCATTCTGCATTTCTTAAAACTCTTTTATTCATATGTTTTCCTCTCTAATGTGCATTTTTCAAATTTTTTATAATATTTTCATAATCTATTTTTTCATGGATTACTTTACACTATCTATTATTTTGAAAGTCCGCATTAATACAATAATCAATGCGGATCTTACTTTCTAGTTTTCTGAATTTTCTTTACTTACTTCTTCTTTTATTTCTTCAACTATTTCTTCTGCCTTTTCAATAACCTCTTTAGTTTCTTCTGTTACTTCGTTTTCATTATTTTTTTCTTCATCTGCTTTTTCTTCTTTTACTTCTTCAACTTTTGCTTCTTCCTTTTCAGTTTCTTTCTTCTTTGTTGAAGCTTTAGTTGCAGATGTTTTCTTTTTAGTTTCTGATTCTTTTTTTTCTTCATTTTTTATTGATGTTTCTTCTTTTTGTGCTTCTGCTTCTTTTTTTACTTTTCTTGCTTCTTCCTTAGCTTCTTCTTTTACACTAACTATTGGTATATTAGCATAAAGTACAGGAGCACCTGTTGTTCCATCATCATTAGATTTATTTGTTAATCTAACATCTATAGCATTTTCATCAACATCTATGTATTTTTTAATTACTTCTATTATTTCTTGTTTCATTAATGCCAAGAAATCTGCAGAAATGTTTGCTCTATCTTGCATTAAAACTAAATGTAATCTTTCTTTTGCTGCATCTTTTGATTTAGAATCTTCTTTACTTTTTCCTAAACCTTTGAAAAAATTTACTATATTTTCAAACATCGCCATTCCTCCATTTAAATTCTTTGTTTATAAGTTAATTATTTTCACATTCTATTTGTTTTTTGAAAATAATCGTTTTAATCTTGCAAAGAATCCTTTTTCTCTTCCTGGTATTGTAACTTCTATATTTTCACCTAAAATTCTTTTTGATATTTCTAAATAAGCTTTTCCTGATGGTGCTTTTTTATTTGATATAACAGGTTCACCTTTGTTTGTTTGTGTGATTATATATTCATCATCTGGCACTACACCAATTAAGTCTATTGATAATAAATCTACTATATCATCAACATCCATCATTTCGCCTTTTCTTACCATATTAGGACGTAGTCTATTTACCACTAATTCTGGATTTCTTATTTCTGAAGATTCCAATAGTCCAATTATTCTATCTGCATCTCTTATTGCTGATATTTCTGCTGTTGTTACTACTAATGCTCTATCTGCTCCAGCAATTGCATTTTTAAATCCTTGCTCAATTCCAGCAGGACAATCTATTAATATATAATCAAACTCTTCTTTAAGTTTTGATGTTAATTCTATCATTTGTTCTTCATTAACGGCACTTTTATCTCTTGTTTGTGCTGCAGGTAATAAAAATAGTTCATCAAAACGTTTATCTTTTATAAGAGCTTGTCTTAATTTACATTTATTTTCTACAACATCTACTATGTCATACACAATTCTGTTTTCTAGTCCCATAACAACATCTAGATTTCTTAATCCTATATCTGTATCTATTAAAGCTACTTTCTTTCCTTGTAAAGCAAGTGATGCTCCAAGATTTGCTGTAGTTGTTGTTTTACCAACTCCACCTTTTCCAGATGTTACAACTATAACTTCTCCCATTATTATTCCTCCTTGTATTATAATGTTCCGTAGTGTTATAAACTTTTTTCAATACATCTATTTTATACGGATTTTCCCATAAAGTCAATGAGAATAACATAATTTCGTAAAAAATATTATTTTTCTCTTCTCCAATAGAACAAATATTGTTGTGCTAGCCCTGCTAATTTTCCAAATGTTTCTTCTGCATATTTTAATATTTGTTTATTATTTGGCTCTATTTTTGTTTCATTTTCAAAATATAGTTCTGTCATCACTCTTCTTACCCATACATCTATTGGAAATACTTCAAATCTTCTCATTGAAAATAACATTATACAGTCTGCTACTTTTGGTCCTACTCCTGGATATTTTAGTAATTCTTCTCTTAGTTTTTTAGTATGTATTATCTTTTCTAGCTCATATATATCTATTTGCTTTGTATTTACCAGTCTTGTTGTTTCAAATACTCTTGTATCTCTAAATCCTAAACCTAATTTTCTTAAGTCTGTCACACTTGCTTTTGATAATTCTTCTGGTGTTGGAAATGTGTAATATTCTTTTCCTTGCCATTTAATTGTTTTTCCATATTTTTTAGATATTCTTTCTATTATTCCTTTTATCCTTGGAATATTGTTGTTTGCTGATATTATGAAACTAATTAACGCTTCCCATGTGTCTTGTTTTAGTATTCTAATTCCCTTTCCATATTCTATACTTATTTTTAAATTATCATCTATTTTTGATAATTTTTCTTTTATTGCTTCATAATCTGTTGCTAAATCAAAATATTTTTTACATAGTGCTTCAATTTTTTCGCTACATAGTCCAGTTATAGTTACTTCATTCTCATTTTTCTTAACATTTAATACATTGTGTCCTATAACTCCTGTATAACTTCCATCTTCTTCTTTATTCCATCTAAAACATTGTCCACATTCAAATATGTGTGTTGGTTCAAATGATTCTGTATTTTTTATTATATATTTTTGTTCTTTCATATTATCTACCTCTTGGTAAATTATACTTTTATTTGCATTATGTGTCAATTTTGTTATTGTTTTTTGAATCCTTTTCCAAATACTTCTCTAGCATTCGATATTATTATAAATGATGCTTTATCTATTTTATTTGCAATTTGCCTTACTTTTATAACTTCTCCTCTTGATGCTATACACATTATCATCATTCTATCTTTATTCGTGTACATTCCTTTAGAATAAATTCCTGTTGTCCCTCTTGATATTTCTTTTCCTATTTTTTTGGCTATCTTCTCATATTTTTCAGATATTATAAATATCATTTTTGAAAATCCTATTCCTTCAAATACTATATCTATCATTTTTCCCATTATTAGTATTGCTATTGTAGAATATAAGCCTATATCCAATTGTCTAAATGCTATTACATTTAATGCTATTACTATCACATCAAATATAATTATTAGATTTCCAGTTGATAATCCTGGTTTAAAACTTTTTATTATAAAACTAACTAAATCACTTCCACCTGTTGAAGCATTTGTTTTTAATATTATTGCTGTTCCGAAACCTATTAATACTCCTCCATATATACATGCCAATACTTTATCATGTGTTATTGCAGGATACATACTAAACCAATCTATAAATAGAGATAGTAAAACTGTTCCTATTAATGTTTTAGCTAAAAATTCTTTTCCTATTCTAATAAATGCTAATGTAAAACAGGGTATATTTAGCACCAATATTGTTTTTCCTACTGACCATCCAAAAAAGTAATAGGGTATTGTCGCAATTCCTGAAAAACCTCCTGATGATAGTTTATTTGGTAATAAAAATTGTGCAACCCCTAATGCCATTATTATAGTTCCTATTGTTAATTGCAATAGTTCTAACATATGTTTTTTTAAAATTAATTTTCTTCTTATTTTCTTTTTATCCATAATTACACCTTAATGTAATTATTTCCATTTTTTTATAATTTATAATTTAATTTTTTCTCGTACTTGTTCCATATATTCATCATATGTTTGTACTATTTCTAATTCTGATTTTCCTTGTTTAATTTTATTGTCTGCTATTACATTTACATCTACATCATATATTTCTTTTATTTTTTTAATATTTTCTTTTTTATGTCCTATTACATTATTCATGTCTGCAAAATTAACTTTTATTTTTACTTCTTTTACTTTTACATTTATTTTTTTAATTTTGTCTACTATGCTGTCATACCATATACTATCATCTACCAATTGACCAAATGCTGGATGATATGGACCTGCTACTACTTCACTTTCTTTGTTGTTTGGATCAGATATTTCGTCTGTGTTTTGTAGTCCTATTCTTATTATTTCTATTTTGTGTTTATTAAATAAGTATGCCATTTCTTTGCATCTTTCTACTGCTTGTCCTACTGTTAATGGTTGATATTCTCCTAATTTGTATTCTTTTTCTAGATATGTATTTTTTATTACTAAAACTGGATATATTCTTACTATTTTAGGTTTTAATTTTATTACGTCTTTTGCACACCTTATTTCGTCTAATCTTGTGCTTTCTGGTAATCCAACCATTACTTGATGACCTAATGTAAATCCATATCTTCTAATTAACTTTGATGCTCTTTTTACATCTTCAAATGTATGTCCTCTTCTACATCTTTGTAGTATATAGTCATTTGTTGATTGTACTCCTAATTCTATAGTTTTTACTCCATATTTTTTTAGCATTTTTAATATTTCTTTATTTATATAATCTGGTCTTGTTGATAATCTAATTGCATCCACTTTTTTATTTTTTATATATTCATTTGCTATAGATAAATATTTTTCTTGTTTTTCTACTTCTATTCCTGTAAAACTTCCACCAAAGAAAGCTATTTCTATATAAGATTTTTCTTCTTTAAAATTTTTTAAATCTGATTCTATTTTATTTCTGACTTCTTCTTCTGTAGGCATTTTTGCTTGTCCACTTATACTTTTTTGGTTACAAAAAGTGCAATCATTTGGGCATCCCAAATGTGGTATAAATATTGGTATTATGTATTGTTTTTTTATTTTTTTCATTTCTGCCCCTTTCTTTGTAAAACATCAGATTTATTTACACAATTATTTTAATATTTCTAATGCTTTTTTTGCTGCCATCATTTCTGATGCTTTCTTAGATTTTCCTGTTCCTAGCCCTATTTGTTTTCCATTTACTTCTACTTTTGATTCAAATGTTTTATCATGATCTGGTCCTTCTTCTTTTATAATAGTGTATTTTATATTAACATTACCATGAATCTGTAATTTTTCTTGCAATACTGTTTTATAGTCTTTATTTCCTACATTTTTGGTTGCTATTTCTATTGGTTCTTTTAAGTTATCTATTATAAATTTTTCTACTTGATTTATATCTGAATCTAGATACATTGCTGCTATAACAGCTTCAACACTATCAGCTAAAATTGCTTTAGAATATCTACCATTATTTAAAATTTCACTTTTTCCTAGGTATAAGAAATCACTAAAATTATGCTTTATGGCAATTTTATACAAGCTATCTTCACATACGACGGCTGCTCTAACTTTAGTCATTTCTCCTTCTCTTAGATTTTTATATGTATTAAATAAATATTTACTAGAAATGAATTCCAATATACTGTCACCTAAATATTCCAATTTTTCATTGCTTTCTTTATTATGCTCATATGCATATGATGTGTGTGTAAGTGCTGTTTCTATTAATTCTTTGTTTTTAAAAGTATACCCTATTTCTTGTTCTAGTTTCTCTAATTTCATATTTTCACCTCCTAACAATTATTTACATTATACATTTTTTCTTAGTTTTGGTCAAGAAATTGAAAATAAAAAACCTCTGAAAAATTCAGAGGTTTTTATTTTAATTAAATATTTTTGTATTTTTTATATGCTACATAAGATATTACTGCAAATACAGTTAATCCTGCTATAGCTACTACACTGATTGTTTCTACACCTGTTTGTGGTAATTTAGTTTTTTTAGAACTGTTAGAGCTACTAGAAGAACTAGAACCACTATTAGAATTCTTATTACTGGAATTAGATGTTCCATTTGTAGATGTATTATTATCTGATGAATTTGTATTATTATCTTTATTATCAATTGTTGTATCATCTGATTTAATTGTTACTGTTGCTGTACCATCTGCTACTGTGACATTTTCTTGTGTTCCTTCATTTACTATAGCTAATTTTGCATTTGAAATTTTTACAGTTGTTTCTCCAACTTCTGCTGTATCTAATACTTTAAATGTTAAAGTATATAAAGTTCCAGATTTTGATAATGAATTATTATCTGTAGAAAGTATTGCTATTTCTGAATCACTTCCAGATGAATCCGTAAATCCTGTTCCAGCAGTTTTACTTTCAAGTGACAATTTTGAAGTGTCAAATGATAAAGCTGCTTGTAATGCTGTTATATTTTGATCTGCTGTTCCAGTTATTGTTACAGTAAATGTTTTTCCTTTAACAACTTGACTTGCGCTAGATGCTACAGATATGCTACCTGATGCTGCATTAACAGTTGTTAACATTGATGCTACAAATATTAATGTTAATAATGATATCAAAACTAATTTAGATTTTTTCATTTTAAAATCTCCTTTTCTTCTTTATTAGTATAAACATAATTTAAAATAAAATCAAGTTTTTTTGAATTTTTTAGGTATCTTTTGGGGCAAGTTTTATGCTTGCCCCATTCCAGGGAAATCCAAAACCCGGAATTATATAATTTTTAATTATATACTATTATAATGCTTTTATTCTACCTAATCTATAGTTGTTCATTGCAACTATATCTGGTATGAATTCGATGCTTCCACTGTTATTGATATCTCCTGCTAATATTTGTATATCAGATAGATTCTTAGTAACCCCTATCCTATAGTTATTAATTAATACAATGTCATTTAAGAAGTCTACTTCACCATCGCAGTTTACATCTCCATTAACAATTACTACATATTTTGTATCTCCATCTACAACAATTTCTGAACCTGTTCTTAATTTGTTGTCTGATGTTAATTTTTCATATTTAACTTCATATCCTAAAAGAGCATCTTTATTCATTTTGTTGTTTAAGTTTTCTATTGTAAATCCTGTTGAGGTTTTTACATATTTAACGCCATCTTTTTGTATCGTTGTTAAGTCTTCGAATATAACTTCTGGTTTCTTAATATCTATTTCAGATTTTATAATTGTGAATTTCAAGTTAGTTACATCTGATGTATTTCCACTTTTATCTTTTGCTTTTGCATATAATGTATATGTTCCTGCCTTATTTGGAGTTTTTGTAACTCTTTGGCTTCTTACATATCCCTCTGATTCTGTCCATGTACTGTTATCCCAACTATATGATATTACTGCATCTTCATTTGTTGTAATAGTTGCTCCTATAGTTGTTCCAACTGTTGCAGTTGTTGTTGTATAATTAAATGTTAATTCTGGTGCAGTTTTGTCTGGTTCTGGTTCTGGCTCTGGATTTGGTTTAGGTTCTTCTTTAATTTCAATATTGTCTATTTTTAATGTCGCATATACTTTATTTCCAAATCTATCTGTAGCTTCTGCATATATTACTCCATTTTCACTTATAATTACTGTACTTGGATCTGCAGATTGTGTTTTTCCTTGTACTCCTGCTTTTCTATTTTCAGTTAATGCTTCTCCATATTTTACTGATACTGTCACATCTTTGTCTGTTTTTTCTGTTGTACTTGCTGACAATGTTATAGTATTTTCAGTTACATTATATTTATTTGACTTAGCTGTTCTCTGATTTCCTGCTTCATCTATTGCTATTACTTCTATATAATAATTTCCTACATCAACATTTTTTATTTCTATATTTACATCTGATGAATTTATTTGATCTGCTGTTAGTATATTATAATCTGGAGCTGTAGTTCCTTCTTTTACTACTCTATACTTTAATGTTGCTATATCTTCATTCAACTCAATTCTAGCAGTTAAATTAGCTTTTTTAGTATCTGTTCCTATTGTATAGTTTCCTCCATTAGGAGTAACGAATCTAACTGTTGGGGCTGTTTTGTCTATTACTACTGCATTTATTCTTGCACTTTCATTTGTATTTCCTTCTGTTTTTGCCATATCTCTGCATACTCCTGAAGGAATTGCTATAGTTTGTGTTCCTTCATTTGAATTATTAACTGTTAATGTATAAACTTTGCTATTTATTTTCTTAAATGTATCTTTAACTCCATTAACTACTACAATATCATCTTCATTAAAGTCTCTTACTTCTTCACTCCATGTAATTTCATATATTGTCATTTCAGAATTTGTTTTTCCTGTTATTTCTGTTTTATTTTCATAATTTGAGTATGCTTTTATTATAGCTGTTGGTTTTGTTGTATCTGCTGTTATTCCAGTTCCACTTAGAGTTATGTTTTCTGGTTCAGAGTAATTTGAACCATCTTCTCCTCTTAGTCCAGTTCCTTTTAGCGATACTATACTTAATGCTCCATTGTCTCCTTTTGCTATTTCGTATGTATAAGCAATTGTATCTTTATCTATTTGTCCAACATTTATTGTTTTTTCAGTGCCTGTTCCAAATTTTATTTTTAATGAAGGTACTGTTCCAACTATTCTCTTAGAGAATGTTGCTACTAATTCAATTTGTGTTCCAGCACTATATGTTCCTGTTTTATCTTCAGGTTTTACTACTTTTATATTTAGTAATTCTACATCTTGTTTTATATTACTATTGTACATGTTTCCTGCAATGTCGCAGATTTTATCATATGTTGATACTCCAATTCTTTCTAATCCTTTCTCTGCCTTATATGTGATTTCTGTTCCATCTGCATTTATTGTACTTGGTTCTATAGATTTATATTCTCCACTTATTCCTAACACTAATTTTGGACCGTTCTTTACTACATTACTATTTGTTAATCCATTAACTCTGTTATTTTCTAAATAATATAATTTTTCTGTAAATTTAACTGTATATGTTCCATTTCCATTATCTACTATATATGCATTATCATTTGTTCCTTGTAAGTGTGATGTGTTTGGTGCTATTGTGTCTGCTGTTACATTCTTACTTGAAGAACTTGTTGTTCCAGCATTGTTTTCATTTAGTGCTATATCATAATATTTATTTGAACTATATCCTAATGTTATATTTCCATTATCTCCTGATGTTATTGTATATTCATAAGTTAGTGTTGTTTTATTATCTTTGTAATCCACACTAGCATTTCTTATTGTTCCTTTTGCATTTCCACTTTCACTAAATTTTATTTGTAAACTTGGTGTGTTTTCTTTAGTAATTCTATCTAAATTATCACCTGATTTTTGGTAAATATATTCATTAGTTGTTGCAGTAACTGTTATAATGTCTCCTGCTTTATAATGATTATTTGTTCCTGCTAAATTATTATTTTCTACACCTGTAACACTTAAACTTATATTTGGTTTTGTTGTGTCTGCTGTTATTCTCTCTACTTTGTTTTCTTCTGAAATACTCTCTTCATATTCAGCTAATTTAGGTAATTTATAATTATCTGCAGTATTTCCAGCTATATCTACTACTGTTCCACTTATAGTTGTTATTGATAAATCACCATTATCTCCGCTTTGAATGTCATAGATATATGTTATAGTCTTTCCTTCAATGTTATTATATGTTGCCGTTCTTTCAGTTCCTGTTCCAAATTTTAGTTTTAATGTTGGTGCTGTTTCTTTTGTCATTGTATTTATTTTTTCTTCTGCTTTATTATATATTTCTTCATTAAAATCTACTTTTATTTTTATTTGATTTTTTAGGCCATATCTCTTTGTTTCACCATCTGTTATTAATGAATCATATTTAAAATCTGGTGCTATTGCTGTTATTCCTGTAATTTTTGGTGCTTCTGAATCTGCAATTATTGAATCTCCTGTTAATTCTCTTTTTGTAACTTTTGTTTCATTTCCTGCAACATCTGTTACAATTCCGCTAAATCCTTTTATGCTTAGTGTTCCTGTATCTCCTTCTGTAATTGTATATGTATAAGTGATTTTGTTTCCGTTTATTGTTCCCTTACTTACTGTTCCTTTTGCATTTCCACTCTCACTGAATTGTAATGCTAATTCTGGTATACTATCTTTTTCTGTATTTTCAATATTTTCATCAAAAGTTGCTATAATTGTTATTTTATCACCTATTTTATAGTATTGTTTTATATCTTTTACAGTTCCAAGTTCTGTTCCTTCTGCATATGCTTCTATTGTTTTTAATTCAGGTGATTTTTTATCTACTCTAATTACACTTTCTGTTCTCACGTTTCCTTGTCCAACTAAGTCTTTACAAGAATCTTGTTCTATAATTACTTGTATATCTCCTACATTTCCATTTTCAACATTAGTTGTAACATCCATAGTGTATGAGTATGTTCCATTTTCATTTTTTGATACTGTTGATAGTGTTCCCTTTGTTCCATTATTTATTTTTATGTCGCTTTCTTCAAATTTGCTTCCATCTTCTTTAGATAACTCTTCATTCCATGTGAATGTATATCTTATTTTTTCAGCATTTGTTACGTTGTTTGATATTTTTTCAATTTTATCTTCATTTATTTTTTCAGCAGTTATTTCAACTGTTGGTAATGTTGTATCTGCATATATATTATCTATAGTGAATGTTTCTGCGATTCCAACTGGGTCAACATATATGTTTAATCCTGTTATATCTTTTTCCATTGTTGTACTAGTTAATATTTCTGTTACAACTTTATTAAACATTCCTACATCATATAATGCCTCTGTTCCTGCTCCTTGTGAAGCAAATTCTTTTACATATCTATCAGATACATATATAACTTGTTTTGGTTTTATTAAAGCTTTACTTAATCTTGTTATATCAGCCTTATTAAAATCTTTACCTTCTATTGTATATGTTATAGTCGTTTTTGGGTTTGTGTATAATTGTTGTTTAACATTTGTAGCTGGAGTTTCAGATATTGTTACAGATTGTGCTTTCGAACTTACTCCATCTATTTTTAAGTCTGGAGCGGTATCTTTTGTTAACAATGTTGCTTTGTTTTCACTTGTTCCATTTTCATAGCTTGTGTATACAAATCCGTCAACTATTACTTCTACTGCTATAACATCACTATTCTTTACATATGTTCCTGCTTCATTTATTGCTTTTTTAGAATTTCCTTCTACTTTATAGAATTTATATTCTATATTTTTATTTTCAGTTACGTTTGTACCTTTATTATTTCCTTGAATTGTTCCTTTTAACTCTACTGATGTATTTGAATCATTATCTGTTACATGGTTTTTATATATTGATAAATCAGATGTATTTCCTGCTAAGTCTGTTATACTTCCTTTTTTATATTCTAATTGAATATTTCCTTCGTCACCTTCTTGAATTATATAAGAATATTTCCATGTTGTTTTTCCGTCTACTGAAATTGTTGCTCCTTTACATTTTGCATATCCTACTTTATCTTCACTTGTATAATTATATTTTCCTCTTCCACTCTTTGAAAAACTTATTTGTATTTCTGGTGTTACATAGTCTTCTTTAATTTGTTCACTTGTTGTTGTTTCTATTATTATTTCTTTTCCTTTTGTATATCTTCCTGTTTCTAATTTTTCTTCCGTATAAACTTTAGTAGATATTGTTGGTGCTAATGTGTCAACCCTTATTCCACTTATATTTACTGCTTCAGAATCTGTATACCATGTTGGATTGTTTGTAAGTTGATAATCACTACTTAACATATATATCACTGCATTCTTTTGCTTGCTTAAATTTAATGTATTTACATCAAATTCGTCTCCTGTTTTTGCAGTATATTCATATGTTAATTCGGTTGTGTAATTTGAAGTTGTAGCATTTACTTTTGTACATTTCATTTCTATTGAATCATTTATTTTTAGTATTGGAGCTTCATCTGTTGTTATTGCTTTTAATGGTCCATAGGTTGATGCTAAATATTTATTAACATTTAATTTAGCAACTATTTTTTCTCCTTCTTTAAATAGTGTTGTTCCTGTTACTTTATCATTTCCTTTATATATTTCATATTTTATTGCCTCTTTATTATTTGTTCCAGTTGTACCTACATAAAATTTTTCAGAATCTGTTTCTTCATTTACTACCCATTCATTTCCATCAATTTTAAAACCTATTTTATCAGTTCTAATTTTAACTTTCTTTTGAGTGTCTAATTCAAATTTTTTACTTGTACCATTTCCAGTATATATATTAGAAACACCATACTTATCAAAGAAATAATTACTATTATCTAGTTTTTTTGCATAGTATTTAGTTTCACCATATCCTCTATCTAATATTGCATAATATGCGTTGCCACTATCTAGAATAACACTTGTGCTTGCGCTTATATCAGTAAAATACTCTTTTGTCACTTTTTCTGTTGTTTCATAACTATTAATTCTTGCATATGCCAATTGTATTGTATTAGTATTCTTATTGTTTAGTTTTTGATCACAATATATTGCATTGTTTGCTGCTTTTTTCACATTATCATTATTATCTACTGAAATATAATCACTTTTGTATTGTGCATTTACTGTTGTTTCATCTGCTGCTATTGACATTCCTGATTGAGTTATTGTATTTAGTACGTCTTTTTTCATTACATAATAATTATTGTATGCATATACATAAGAGTCATCATTTGTTCCACCTATTCCGTCTATTCCATTACTTCCAACTTCTCCTGCAATATATCCTGCTTCATCATAATCATTTTCTTTAGTAGATATAATATTTTCTGCATAGTTTATATTTGAACTTGCTATCGCATATCCTCCATCTAAACCTCCAAGTTGTCCTGCTATTCCTCCAGCATCTACATATGCTTTTACATTTCCTTTATTTATACATGTATCAATTGCTACATACCCTTTTATTCCATTTGAGTAAGTTCCTGTTACATAACCAGCTATTCCTCCAGCATTTTCAGGTGCTTTTTCAAAACTTGTTTTATCTATTATACTAATTTGTATTGTTTTTGTTGCTATTTCTATATTTCCTGTATTTGTACATTCTTGTATTATAGCATTATCTTTTGCTGCTCCAGCTATTCCTCCAGCATTTCCGATTACACTTAATACTCTTCCTGTATTGTTACTTTTTAATACTTTTCCTTTTATTTTTGAAAAGTCTATTTCATTAGATGTTTCTATACTAGATGTTATATCTCCAACTTCTCTACCTACAATTCCACCTACTGTAAGAAATCCACTTACTACAGCCTTGTTATTACAATTTTTTATAGTACTACTTACACTATTTCCTGCAATTCCACCTACATAAATTAGACCTTTTACTTCAACATCATTTTCAATATTACAATTATCTACTGTACCATTTTTTATATACCCAACTATTCCCCCTAAATACTTGTATTTGGCTTCATAGTATTTTCCATCATCTGTTTTTATATCTCCAATTGATAATTCTGAATTACTAATGATTGAGTATATATCTGTTGCAGTTATATATTCAATATTATATCTTGAATCTGCTATTGTTATATTTTTAATAGTCGCATTAAGCGCATATCCAAATAATCCTACACAAGTAAGTTCATTGTATGTTTTATTATTTCTATTAAAATTAATTCCTCTAATTATATGATCTTGTCCATCAAATGTTCCCTTAAAAGGTTTTGCTGCTTCAGTTGCTGTTGAGCCTCTTCCTATAGGTACCCATTCTTCATTTGTGTTTAATTGTATATCTTTAGAAAGTTTTATTATCTTTCCTTCACAATTGTTTCCTTCATTTACATATTGTGCAAATGCTCTTAATTGTGTTTCATTAGATATATATAAAGTAGTCTTTCCTTCTGTTGAAAAATAATCTTTTATTTCTTCAACTGTACTTCCTACTGTACCATTTACTAATTTGTCCCAAAATGACGTTCCAATTGAGTTGTCGTCTATGCTAGTTGCTGCATATGCCATTGGACTTATAGTAAACATACCTACTAAAACTATTGCTATTCCTTTCAATATAATATTTTGGATTTTTTGATTTTTGGATTTCATCATAAGATACCTTCCTTTTCTTTTGATATAATTTCACTTAATTTTATTATAAATCCTTTAATTAAAAAATCAATACTGAAAATTTTACCAATTTGTTTTATTACAAAAAAAATCGACAAAACCTTTTAGGGAAATAGTTTT
>ULTW01022308.1_pt1 | contig 15189 bp, 6 predicted proteins | sample 1957961 | NCBI WGS metagenome assembly ULTW01 (sample SAMEA4835744, study PRJEB28245) | human gut metagenome | biome: gut microbiome; material: fecal sample | place: Denmark | collected 2008 | reverse complement strand
AAGTTATTTCTCTGTCAAAATACTCATTACCATATCCGACAAGGTTTTCTACCACAACTCTTGCATCGCGCATTGTTATCTCTAAATCATTCAAAACCTCAAAAGCTATACTGGTTCCTTCCGCAATAATACCAAGCAGAAACATTTCCGTGCCGACTATATTACGCCCGATACGACGTGCTTCTTCCTTAGCAAGCTTCATTATTGTCAAAGTTTCAGGCATTTGTTTTTCAATCGGTTTCAAAATATCTTCTGACATCTTTTCACTGTCTATTCCAAGTGACTTAATAATATCGTAAGCTAAGCCGCGTTTTGTCTTTAAAACACTCAGCACAATATGTTCAGGTGTTATAACAGAAGAGCCCAGTTCTTTTGCCGTTTGAAGCGCCGAATTCATTACAAGAAAAGCATTTGGAGTAAAAATAATTTTCTTACCTTCATACTCAGCCTGTCTTGAGCTCTGCTCTGCAAGTTTGTTTTCAAAAGTTTCAAAATCCAGACCGTACTTCTTAATGGTTTCCACAAGCTCTGAATTTGAAGATTCAAGAATAGATGCCATTATCTGCTCTGTACCAAGAATTTCGTAACCCGCTGCAGAGAGTTTTGACACAGCTCTGTCAAAAACATCTGAAAGCGCCTCGCCTTCATAAACAGCTTCAAAAGAACTTCCTTTGTCTTCATCTTCTTCTGCTTCAGGATGCTCAAGCCTTTTAATCTTTTTTTGAACAAGTTTTGTTAAAATATCCTTTGAATTATAGATATCAAAATCAAACTTCCTCAATATTTCCTGAATATTATGATTTTTCTCCGTAATAACAGTCAAAAACAGGTGTTCAAATAAAATATTTGAATTACCGGATTTTGCAGCAAGATCAAGTGTATGTTTCAAGATATCTTTCACTGCATGGCTGAAAGGTATATTTTCAGGAATACGCGATGCTTTTTTAAGGCATTTTCCGACCTCATCTGACATTGCCTCAAAAGTGACATTGTACATTCTAAATAACTTTAGTGATACCCCTTTTGCCTCTTTGACAAGTGCTAGCAGGAGATGTTCCGGCATAACTTCATCACAGCAGGTTTCTCTTGCCAGATTTTGCGCTTCATAAACTGCATTAACAGCTTTTTCCGTAAAACGTTCAAACAAAACTATTCATCCTCTTCATCATCTAATGATTCAATAAAAGCGCAAACTTTTTTGAATTCTTCTTCGTCTTCAATGTTTTGGAAATAGCCGTCTTCGCCTTCTTCAATATACTCCATAACAATAACTTCGGAATCATCGTCTTCTTCATCCTCAGTTACAGGAAGAAGCAGTGCGTAAGTCTTGTCTTCAAAATCTATAACATCATAGATTTCGCATTTTACAATTTGTCCGTCTTCACCGTAGATTTCTACGAATTGTTGTTCCATTTCCTGATTTTCTTCGCTCATAATCATTTCCCTAAATACTGTTCTAATATTATACAGGCACTTTCGATATCGACAAGTCCTTTATTTTTTCTAAAATCGACCTTGCGGCTTTTTAACCTTTCTTCTGCTTCTTCAGAAGTTAATCTTTCGTCTTCCAATATTATATCAAAACCAATTAATTTTTGTGAAAATTCTATACAATTTTCTCCTTGAAAGCCTAAAGTACCGTCCATATTGTACGGAACACCTACAACTATTTTCTCAACCCTGTTTTCTTTTGCTATTTTAGTAATCTCTTCTATAGCTTTCTGCTCGGGTTCTCTCTGAATACAGGTACATGGATTTGCAATTACCTGCAAGTAATCACTCAAAGCAACGCCAATTCTTTTTGTTCCGACATCAAGCGCCATTATTTTATGCATTATCTACCCACCTTGCTTCAATGCTGGAGATTATCATATCAAGCTGCAGCAGCTTAAAATCATCGGTATTAGCCTTAGTACGTTTTTCAAATATATTTGAAGCTTTTCTTTGATTTTTCAGAATATAGCGCTTGCCGACATAATACTCGTAAATACTTTTTCTAATAATGTTTGTCAGGAAACTGTAATTAGAGCCCAGCGAATAAAATATTTCTGCGAGTTCTTTATCACCCTTGAGCATTCTTAAGTAGGCTGCCATATTAAACATAATAAGCTTATAAGCCAGTTCCTGCGCGCTATAAATACTGTCGAAGTTATCTGCGACAAACTTATCCAAATCAACATTAAAATTATTTGCTTTAAATTCTGATGACAATTTTTCTATAAAAGTTTTAAATTCTTCTGAAGTAATTTCGTCAAAGAACCAGTTTTGCACATAATCACTAAGACAAAGTTTATCAATATCTTTCTGGTTTAACTCTTTCTTTTCCAGATAAAAAGCCGGCTTTTCCGCCTCTATATCGAGAAGAATACTCTGCCAGCAGATATATTCATACGGCACAGGGTCGTTGTTCAAGTGTGAATTTTCTTCAGCCTGCTCAAGCAGATACTTTGCTACACCTGCATTAATCTCATATTTTTCTTGATAATTATAAAACTTATCAACAATTTTATAAAAATCTTGTTCTGTCATTGAATTAAAGCCGAAAGAATCAAGAATTCCATATCTAGGGTTTATAACAATTGCAAGAAATTGCAGTGTTTTATTTGCTCGTATTCTTGAGAAAATAATCGCCATGTTGCCATGCCCGTCAGGGAAAGAAGTATAAATTTTATACGGCTTTGATTCCTGCAGAATATTTCTGTAAAATTCTTCTGTATTATCAACCCTTACACCAGCCATTTTAAGTTCAGATAGAGCCTTATTAATCCTTGAGAGCAAATCTTCTTTTGCATATTTTTTTGCATTTTCGAGCGCATGATAAGCAAGCTGTGATTTAGAACGGCCGAGAATTTCCAGAGCTGTATACCCGACTTCTGTATCAATATAGTATAAAAATACAGGAATAAGGATATTTGCAAGGGCATCATAGGCATAATCTTCTTCAAGAGATTTTATAAGAATAATTTTATCGCTGTCACTGATTGCGTTCAGAAAATCCATAAAATCAATCTGTGCTTCCGGATTCATAATAGCCGTTTCAAGAAGCTGCTTTGTTTCCCTGTTAATAAGTTCATTAAACTGTTCAAAATATCCGCTGATTACTTCATAATCAATTTTATTACCAAGGTCTTTAAGCATGTTAAAAGCTATCATCTTAACATGGTCGTTATATTCAGGAGCTTTAATAACATTCCAAAGTTCATCATTCAGCGTATCTTTATCAATAAGCTCCATCAAAAGCCAGCAAATCATTACCGCTTTTTGCTCATTCGCATTAACCAGCTCTCTGATTAACACCTCGAGAACAGTTTTTTTATCATCAATATTTTTTAAGTCAGTAATCAAAGAAGCTTGCGGCTGCGTTGACGTCATCAACGCTGTCAAAGTAGCAAGAATTTCTGCTTTTATTTGAATTTTATTCATAAAACCTCATCTTTAATTTTTATGCCAGAAAGCATCGAGAATTTTTTGTGCATCGGAAGACAGCATTCTATCCTGCAAAATCAGGTACTGTACCGCAATCATTACACACTCGGAGCAAATATTCACCCCCGGTCCTTTCACCATTTTCAGAACTTCCTCATTAGACCTTCCACAGAAACTACAGCAGACTTCTTCGTTCTTATTGTTTCCATCGGATTTACCCCTGGATTTACCCCCGAGTTTAATGACATTATCGTCTGACATAGACCTCTCCTTATTCAAATTTGATTGTAACTTAAAAAAGAGGTTTGCGCAAGGCATTAAGATAGAAAAGAGCTGTATTGGTTCTGCATATTAGAAATCAGCATATCCATAGAGTTAAACTTTTTATTAAGCCTTGCCCTATACTTTTCAATAGCTTCATTTCCGCTTACAATTTTATTCTCAATTTTATTAATTTCACGGGCATAAGCGGCATCGGCAATAGAGAAATAGCCTATTACAGACTGCAGTGAGTTTTCCACAATACTTTCAACCTTTGTAAACACACCGTCTGTCGCAGTAGAACTACCTTTTATTCCGGTACCAATCAGCAGTTCTTTAACAGCATCACTGTCAGCTTCATATGCATCAAGGAACTTGTCCTTATCAAAAGTAAGATTGATAATACTTTCATTTGAAGTAGAAACATTATTTGCACTTGCAGAAGTAACAGAAATACCAATCGCATCAAGATTTTTAAATACAGATGCATTTCCTATAGAACTCATCATTGCACTTCTAATCTGATTTCTGAGCATTTTTAACGTTGTCTGGTTTTTCAGACTTCCGTCTTTTGCAACTGCCTCATCAACATTTTTCATAAGTTCGTTATATGAATCCACAATATCAGAAAGCGAGTTTGCAACGGTTTCTTTGTCTTTTTCAACCGTAAGTTTGACAGCGGAACCGCTTGTTACCCCGTTTAAATTAATAGTAAGACCTTTAATACGTGTTATATCACTTGTAAGAATATTAGAAGTCGAGGTATATGTAGTTCCGTTAATTGATACTTTCGAATTTTCACCAAGATTTTGCGAGTCAGTAACCATACGTGCTTTTTTCACAGATCCGTCAGCATACCATTCTGTTTCTGTGTATCCCATAATATCAGTGAAGTTGCTTGTACCTGCTTCAATATTAATAAACGCCTGACCTGTTGAGCGAGATTTGATAACCAGCCTTCCGTTAATGCTGTCCCAATAAGCAGTTGCATTTGCGGTATCAGAAGAATTTATCTGCGAAATAATATCAGACAGCGTGGATTTATTGGTAATCGTAACCATCTGATCCCCTACATAGAAAGTACCTTCCTTAACATCACCTTTACGGAAAAGTCCGGTTTGAGTCAGAACAGAACTTTCGTTAACACAGTAGAGCGCACGTGCACTTACTGAACGGCCTTCTTCATCTTCAGCCAATCCAGTCACTGCGAGAAGATTTGAGGTATCTGTAGTAGTTCCTGCCTGAAGTTCGACATCATCATCTTTTGAGTATATAACAAGTTTTCCTTCTTCAAATTTCAAATCAACATCAGAGAATCTTGAAGCTATTTGCGAGCGTAAATCGTCGAAGGTATTATCAGAATTTACATTTATAGTAGCTTTTTCTCCGTTTCTGAAAATAGAGAATGTTCCGCCTGTAATATTAAGCGTCTTTAGCTGAGTATCCAGCCCTGCATAATTAGCAGCAGACAGAGTTTTTTCCTCAACAATTGTTGTTTTCTGGACAATTGCAGATGTACTTTCCATAAATCCATCCATAGAACTTTTATAAGCCAGATGGATATTTGCATTCGGATTAATTATTGAAGATGTCGTTCCATTAGCTAGAATAGAAACACCGTTCATTTCGCTGATATAGAGTTTACCCCCGACAAATGATGCCTGCACTCCGACAGCTTCAAGCTTGTCTATTAATGAGCCGAAAGTTTCCGTATCAGTAATCTGTATAGCAATATTTTTGCCGTCTACCTGAAGGGCCAGATTTCCTGCGGATTTAAGAGTTGTATCCCCCCACGGGGTGTCAAATACACTGAGCAGAGTATCTTCTGTTGCCGTAGCGGTATGTGTAACGGTTTTATAAAGAAGCTCGGAGCCGGTATATGAGAAGCTTGAATCAGGACCGGCTGTTCCAAATAATTTTTCAACGACATTAGAAGCATTAGAAACGCTGTTTGATTTTGCGACATAAGAGTTGCCATTTCCAATCAGCACAAGACTTGCCGAGCTTCCGTTATTAATAAGTCCGGTTTGGATACCGAAAGATTTAAGAGTATTCATAAATGACCCAATTGTTTCATCAGAAGATATAAGGGCCGTGTATTTAACTCCGTTATTGTAAATATAGTATTCACCGGCAGTTACACCAAGACTTGCCAGCGATGTCGATTCAGAAGCGGCTACAGTTGCAGTAACCTTTGTGGTAACCCGCTGAGAGCCTGTATAGCTTGATTCATTAACAATGGCAGAGCTTCCGCCAAACAGTTTATTTACTATATTTGAAGCATTAGAAGTATTGCTTGATTGAGCTATATAAGCATCACCGCTGCCTGTAAGTACAATTTTAGAGCTGTTTCCATTCTTAACAAGTTCAGCTTTTATACCATAGCTGCTCAGGGTTTCCATTAATGAACCTATTGTTTCATCAGAAGAAATTTGCAGAGTATGCCTGTTACCGTTTGTATAAATATAATATTCACCAGCTGTTACTCCGTAAGCTGACAGGAGAGCAGTTGAATCTGCGGCCTGCGTTGATGTAGAAGTTGATGTTAAGATTTCTTTACCTGTATATTTATAACTATCTGCCGTTGTATTGCTTCCGAAGAGTTTTTCCACAACATTAGAAGAATTTGAAACACTGTTTGATTTTGCTATATACGAATTGCCGCTGCCAGTGATAATAAGCTTTGAGGTCGAGCCGTTATTGATTAATCCGGCCTGAATACCGAACGAGCTTAGCGTATCAATAAATGAGCCGAGTGTTTCATCAGAAGAAATCTGTGCAGTGAATTTTACACCGTTGTTATAGATATTGTATTCGCCTGTAGTAACTCCAAGGTCTGCAAGTTTAGTTTCCCTTGTCGCGGCTGCTGTTACTGTACTAACCGAAGAAGCTGAAAGCGGTGTACCGCCTTTTGTTTCATAAGATTTATTATAAGAAGCTCCCATTAGATATGTACCAAGTGCACCTGAGATGTTAAAATCAGAAAGAGAATCAGTACTTACTGAAAATCTGCCTGTTGCGTCTATAGAAGCGTTCAAGCCCTGAGCTTTGAAGGCATCCAGCACTGAGCCCAGCGTGGAAGTCTTCGAGAAGTTTACAGTAAAGTTTTTCAACAAACCTTCTCTGGTTTTTGTCTGCATTACTAATGAAGCAAACCCGCTTGAATCAAAAGTCAGTTTTGTACCGTTTGCATACGCAAGGTTGCCGAGTTGTGTTTCAGCAGTTGCTATAACTTGAGCAGTAGAGCTTATTGAGCCTGTTGTTGTATTTACGGTACCTGTAGTAGAAGTTTTATTAAGAGATAGTTTTAACAGCGATACAAGATTTGAACCACCTGAAGCTGTTGAAATAAAGGCATTTCCGTCACCGGTAATTGTAACAACACCTGCAGAATTTATGCTTCCCTTGAGCCCGTAAGCTGCTATTTGATTAAAGAAGTCTTGCAGTGTAGAAGTTGAATCTACGTATAAAGTTTCAGTACTGCCATCAGCTTTGTGCACAAGAATATTGCCGTTACCGTTCTGGAAGCCATCAATCTGTTCTAATGTTGTAGTCGCTGTTGCCGTATGTGTTGTAACTGTTTTAATAGTTCTTGATGAAGTATTTTCATATGCAGCGTTTCCAATAACCTGATATGTGTAACCGGTACCGACACCTTTAATTTTTAGAGTTGATTTTAGATTATCAGATATGGTTTCAACCCATTCAGTATCATTTAATGAACCGATATTAAGCTTACCTGAACTAGTATCATATCTGGCACTAACACCATAATCTGTAAGAATTTTTATAAATTGTCCAAGTGTCATGTCAGGAGTAATAATTTTCCAGGTAACATTTCCATCAGTATTGTTCATAGAAATTGTTGCATTTGCAGTCAAACCTAGCTGCCGTAGTGTTTTAGAATCATTTTCGGCTTTTTTGTCGCCAACTCTTGTATTAGTTTTAGAATTTGTATTCTGGTAAACATCGCCCATTTTATAAGAAACATTGTTACCGGCATCTTCCAATTTAAATATATCCTGAAATATTGAATTATATCTGGTTATATAAGTCATATTGTTGTTATCAATCTTTTTTCCGGTAATAGTAAGTTTACCGTTTTTTAATGTAGCATTAAAATTGCTATTACTGTTAATAGCTGCCAGCAAATCACCAACAGTTGAGCTTGAGTTTACAGTAAAGAAAAGTGTAGAATTAGAAAAGCTGGTTGCGCTATTCATTTTTCTATATGACAAAATCTCATATCCTCTATTATAATCAAATCCAAGAGCTGTTAATTTAGTTTCAGCAGTTATTACGAGGTTTTCTGCCGATGCTGTACCCAGAGTTTTGGAAGTTGTTGTGGTATATAAATCATTGCCCCCTGAAGCTGTATACGTGTATCCCTTTCCGACCTCGATTTTCAGAGCTTTTTTGAAATCTTCTGCCAGTGACGGATTTTGAGAAGAACCATAACTTGAAGATACTCGTATATCTTTTAAGATATTTCCGCCGCTTCCTTTTTTAATTGAAAGCTTGCCATTAACCAGCGTAGCACTCACTCCAACTGTATTGTTCAAGAAATCAAGTACTTCAGCCATGGTTGTACTACTGTTTAATGAAAAAGTCTGATAACCAGAGTTATACCCTGTACCCCCACTCCATGTATAAGGAGTATAGTACTCAAAGTCTAAATAATAAACGCCAGAACTTATACCTAAAATATCATTCATTGTAGTATTTTGCCTGATTGAAGTTATGCCATAAGTAAAGCTGCCATATTGAGGTAAATTAAATCTATCCCTAAGTTGCGAATCTATAGAGCTCAGATACTTCTCTCCATTAGAGCTGAACGAAAGTTTTCCATCTTTTAATGTCACATCAGGTCCGCCATTAGTTTTTATGAATTCAATAAAATCTCCTACTGTAGTATTAGACCTGATTGTAAAATATTTAGATTTGCCACTAATATACATATTATAGGTTTGGTAACTACTTCCGCCATCATGCAAGCCTAGCTGAACAAAAGTTGTATTTGCTGTAATTGTTGTAGCAGATGCACTTCCATTTGTAATAATTGTATAATAAACTTTATCCGAAGATGTCATAGACCAGCTGTTTGTAACATATGCCTGCACCTCACCGCCGGTATAGTCTTTTGCTGTAATTGTTTCATTAGCCCTGATTGTAGTTGTCCATCCAACAAGGTCTGAAAAAGTTCCGGTCATAGAGTATCTATTAGAGCCCAAATACATTGTATTATTGTTGCTATTCCAATATACCCACGTATTATAAGAATACCTCAAAGCATTATAGAACTCACTCCAGGTTGTTGTAGCAGTAACTGTCATAGTGTACATGGAGATGTCATAGTCCTCATATCTGCCATTTACATATCGACTATTTCTAGTATTTAAAATGAGTGTATAGTTTGTGCCAGCGGCCATCGCTGTCACAAGCTCACCAAGAGTCGTTGTACTGTTACTATCCAAAGTATAATTCTTATACGTTGTATACGTAATTGGCATAGTTGATGTCTGGCTCAAAGGTACAGTAATATCACCTATATCCTTTTTACCAATTCCAAGTTTAGATAAAATTCCGCCTGATGCCGGAATATCTTCTGCATGGGCACCATACTGCGGAGTATTGAACGACAAAACACCATTACTCATTGATACAGATATACCTTGCGCTTCCATTGCAGACATAAGCTGGCCAAAAGTTGTTGATGATGTTACCGTAAAATCAACATACTCTAAGTCATTATTTTTATAAATACGTATTCTATTATTTGCACTGTTTGAATCTAAAGAAATATAATCTTTTATTAATGAGCTTGAATCAGCAACTATTGTTGCTGTATAAGTAAGCTGCGCCGTAGATGTAACTGCTTCTCCAACAGTATAAGCATCCGATGTCGCATAAGTTTCTATACCCAAAAGCTCTGCCATACTCCCGCCAACTATATACTGGCTTGATGATAAAGTTATCACACCATCATTAATAGCTGCTGAAAAACCATACTTGGAAAGTGATGAAAACATACTGTCAAATGTGGTTGAATTGGAAGCAATGGTTATGTAGGCCTGAGTTACTCCATTCTCTTTTGTTTTAATTTCCAACACTTTACCTGCAGCATTCAATCCTGCCTGTGCAAAAGTCGTAGTTCCGCTCACAACCTGAGTTACTGTATACTTAATGGAAGAAGTTGAGGACGCATTTGTACTGCTGACAATAACGGATGTTATGGTTGAAATTCCCATAGCATCTGCAACACTGCCCTTGACATAGTTTCCGTTGCTCGATTTAAGAGTTATTTTGCCTTCATCTATTGTACCTGTTATACCATATTGGCTTAATGCTGAAAAAATATCATCAATTCTTGTTGATGAACTTACACTGATTTCTTTCACTAGAGCATTTGAAGAATTATATACAGCAAGAGCATACCCGCTTGAAGGCTTTGCTGTACTAATGCCTAATTCACCGAGAGTATTTGATGCAACCGCATAATTTACACCCTGTGTGAACAAAGTATTTCCATTTGCCCAGACTCCGCTCGTATTCTCAGAGCCGCTCTTTATACCAAGAGCTTCTGCAGCATTTCCGCTTACTTCACCGCCTGTTACAGCAAGAACTCCGCTCGAACTGAACGCTGCACTCAAGCCGGCCGAGTTTAATTTTGTTACAACATCGCCAATAGTCATTGTAGATGTAAGAGTGATTGAAGTAGTTCCGCCGGATGTATTTTTAGCTGTAAGAACCGGACTTGTACTAATTTTAGACCACACACTTAAATCACCAAGTTTCGTTGAAGAAGTCGCCTCTGAAGATGTTGTAATAACACTCTTATAACTCAGATTATTTGCTGTCTGTGTTTTAGAGCTTACTTCTTTTTCCAGACCAAGAGCGTTTATGATTCCTGTATTATTATCAATAATCTCGGCATCATTGATTGTTAAAGTTCCGTCACCGGAAAGTTCAGCACTTATACCTTTTGCCTTTAGAGCATCTATTAATCCCTGTAATGTTGTAGAGGTGTTAATCGCAATTGTATAAGTCGTATTATTCGCCTTAACCAGCATATTGCCGTTTGTAATTGAACCAAGCTGTGATAATTTTGTTGCACCTGTTGCAGCTGCCTGTGTTGTCGTTGTAACAACAGTACGCAAATCAATTGAACTTTGTGTTTTTGAATTTACGTCAACCTGAAGCCCTAAAGCTGATATCAAACCAGTGTTTCCGCTATCTATAATCTCTGCGTTCTTTACAGTAAATACCCCGTCAGATGATAAGGAAGCATCAACGCCTTTTGCACTCAATGCATCTATCAAGCCCTGTAATGTAGTTGAACCTGATATTGCAATAGTATAAAGTGCGCCGTTTGCCTTAACTTGAATATTGCCGGCCTTAATACTGCCTAGCTCTGAGAGTTTTGTTGCACCTGTTGCTGCAGCATCAGTCGTCGTCACAACAACCGTCTTTAACCCCGATGCTGTCTGGGTTTTAGAATTAATATCAGTTTCAAGGCCAAGAGCAGTAATTATGCCGGTATTTCCGCTGTCAACAATTTCTGCATCATTTATTGTTAATACACCATTACTTGCAAGTTTTGCATCAACTCCAAGTGAATTAAGACTGCTTACAAGCCCCCCGAGGGTCGTATTGCCATCGATTGAAAGATTATAACTTGTACCATTTGCCTTTACCTGAATATTACCGGCCTTAATACTTCCTAGCTCTGAAAGTTTTGTCGAACTTGTTGCGGCATTTACAATTGTCTCAGATGTCGAAGTTTGCAAATAAGTACTTTCATAACCGCCTTTTTCATGAAGATTAAATATATCAAGAATGCCTGTTCCCACGCTTCCGTCATCGTGTATGGTTAAAGTATCATCAATACTGCCGTCATCAAGGTTTATGCCAAATATTCCGGTCTTTGAATTATAGGTGGCATCAACTCCGATGTTATGAAGTTTCGCAATAAAACTCTCTATCGTGTCGTTCTTTTCAATCTGGATAATATTATATATACCGTTATTATCAATACCAATTTCACCAACTTTAATTCCCAAATCAACAAGTTTGGTATTGCCGACTGCGGTTGAGGTTTCAATAATTGTATTCAAAACCTTAAGACCGCTTACCGCCTCTGTGCTGGTCGCAAGATTATCCACAAGAATATTATATTCAGCCTCCTCGGCTTCTGTTGCTGCACTCGCTGTCAGGATATTTAAATCAGATGATGTCGCAAGTTTCTGGGCAAAAATATCCATAGACGCTACACCGTACTTCGCATCCGTTACCTTCTCTATTACAGAGCGGAAAGAATTGAAAAATGATTTTATATTATTCAATGTTTCGCGTGATAAGAGTACCGTTTCTTTTTGTTCTTCCAGCGTATCAATTTTCGCCTGCTTCAATGCTACAAGCGATTCAACCCAAGAAGAAGTATCTAATCCGGATGCTAATCCGCTGAATGATATTGCCACTGCTACGTCCTGCTTTATTGTAATAGTCTACAAAAGCAGCAATGTAATGCAACAACGCCCGCACCGCTAAAATAAGCAGCGCCCTTACATTGTAAAATATTAAATTTTTTCATTGCAAATTGTTGTTTCCTGTCGAAAACATTACATCGTTACTTTATATACATATTATAGCATATATTTATACTTATGCAAGTATGTACTACGTACGTAGTCAAACAGTCGGTCAGCATTCCATTACAACCCCCGACTAGAAGTTTTGCTACAGGCTGACCTCAATTTCTACACTACAAGCTACTTCAATGAATCTATCAAATCCTTTATAACCACTTGCTGTGCAGATATTTCGGCAATACGAGCATTTGTTTGTTCAACAAGTTCTTTTGGCGCATTTGCTACAAACTTCTCGTTCTTCATTCTGCCTTCTAAAGAGTTCTTTTCGTTTGTTAATTTTTCAAGTTTCTTTTCCTGACGTTTAATCTCTGCATCCAAATCTATCAAATCAGCAAGCGGAACTACAAGTTTTGAAGCAGAAACTACTGCCGCAGCAGATTTTGGAGGGGTTGGCACATTCATTTCCGCATAAGTTATATTATTAACCTTAGCAAGTCTGCGGATATATGCTTCAATTTCAGTAAAGATTTCTTTTTCTTTACCCTCTGCCCTTATTTCTACATCAACAGTTGCAGAAGTTGGAATATTGAAACTCTGTCTTACGTTTCTCAGTGATGTAATTGTTTCAAACACAAGCTTCATTTCCTCAGCTTCTTTAGGGAAACTCAAAGCTTCTTCATAAACCGGATACTTAGCAATTATCAATGCACTTGTTTCTTTTTCTCCCGGGATTAAGCCCCAAACATTTTCTGTTATATGAGGCATAATCGGATGAAGCATTCTAAGTGACATATCAAGAACGTATCTTAAAACACGTTGTGTATTTCTCTTCAAATCTGCGTCCTGAAGCTGAATTTTTGAAATTTCAACATACCAGTCGCAGTATTCGCTTCTAAAGAAGTCATACAATTCATGAGCAATTTCACCTATTCTATACTCTTTCATATACTGATTAACAGTCTTTGCAGTTTCATTAAGCTGGTTTAAAATCCACTTATCAACAAGAGTTAATTTTTCTCTGTCAATCGGTTTATTATCAACTCCATCCAGATTCATAAGTACAAACCTTGAAGCATTCCAGAGTTTGTTAGCAAAGTTTCTGCCGTACTCAAATCTTTCGTCAGAAACCTTGATATCCTGCCCTCCGTATGTACACAGAGATGTCATTGTAAATCTCAAGGCATCGCAGCCGTATTTATCAATAATTTGAACAGGGTCAATAGTATTTCCCTTTGATTTTGACATTTTCTGGCCTTTTTCATCACGTATTAAACCGTGAATATAAACTTTTGAGAATGGAGCTTTACCAGTAAATTCCAATCCCATTGTAATCATTCTTGCAACCCAGAAGAAAATAATATCAAAGCCCGTTACAAGAACTGATGTCGGATAGAATTTTTTGAAATCATCTGTTTCAGAGTTAGGGAAACCCATTGTAGAGAACGGCCACAAACCTGATGAGAACCACGTATCCAGACAGTCAGTATCCTGTACATAATTTTCAGGATCAGGATTTTCTTTAGCAACAACCATTTCTCCGGTTTCTTTGTGGTAATAAGCAGGTATTTGATGCCCCCACCATAGTTGTCTTGAAATACACCAATCTCTTATATTTTCCATCCAGCCTAAGTAATTCTTTTCCCATCTTTCAGGAATAAAAGTAATTCTGCCGTCTTTTACGGCTGCAATTGCTTCTTTTGCAAGAGGTTCCATTTTTACAAACCATTGTTCAGAAAGAAGCGGTTCAATTGTCGTGTTGCATCTCTGGCATTTACCAACGTTATGTTCGTGATCTTTTACACGCAGAAGGAAGTTATTGTAGCTCAACATATCAACAACTTTCTTACGCGCTTCGTATCTGTCAAGACCTTGATAATCAGGCGGAACTTCTGCACAGGCTTTCATCTTGCCTTCTTCATCAATAACCCATATTGGCTTAAAGTTATGGCGTTTGCCTACTTCATAGTCATTAGGGTCATGTGCAGGAGTAATCTTAACTGCACCTGTACCAAAAGATTTATCTACATATTCATCTGCAATAATAGGAATTTGTCTGCCTGAAAGCGGAATCATAACAGTTTTTCCGATTAATTCAGAATATTTTTTATCAGAAGGGTGAACTGCAATAGCAACGTCGCCGAAAATAGTTTCCGGTCTTGTTGTAGCAACAATGATTGCACCGGCTTCACCAACGAGCGGGTAAGAAATTTCCCATAGATGCCCCTGTTCTGTTTCGTATTCAGTTTCAATATCAGAAATAGCGCTCTGGCAGCGAGGACACCAGTTTACAATATACGCACCTTTATAAATTAAACCTTTATTATAAAGCGTTACAAAAACTTCTTTTACAGCTTCAGAACAGCCTTCATCAAAAGTAAATCTTTCTCTTGAACGGTCAAAAGACGCACCTAAACGTCTAAACTGGTTTAGGATAGCTGACTTATGTTCATTTGCCCATTTCCAGGTACGTTTTAGAAACTCTTCTCTTCCTATATCGTGGCGGCTTAAACCTTCTTTTCTAAGTTCTTTTTCCACAACTGCCTGAGTTGCAATACCGGCATGGTCAGTTCCTGGAAGCCATAAAGCTTCGTAGCCGCTCATTCTGTGGTAGCGGGTTAAAATATCCTGCAAAGTTCCGTCCAACGCGTGTCCCATATGGAGAACACCTGTTACATTCGGAGGAGGAATGACTATGGTAAATGGAGGTTTGTTGGAATGGGCATCTGCTCTGAAATATCCGCCGTCTTCCCAAAATTTATACATCTTTTCTTCTGTTGATTTCGCATCATAAACAGTCGGCAAATCATCAATTTTAATCTTAGTTTCTGTCATAATAATCCCTCGCTCGTGTAAATATAATAATAGGATAACATAAAAATAAGTGGTATAATAAATCTATGAAAAAACTTTTTAT
>ULTW01007103.1_pt1 | contig 15201 bp, 15 predicted proteins | sample 1957961 | NCBI WGS metagenome assembly ULTW01 (sample SAMEA4835744, study PRJEB28245) | human gut metagenome | biome: gut microbiome; material: fecal sample | place: Denmark | collected 2008 | reverse complement strand
AGAATTAATAAGATATTTAATATTAACTCCTATGATTTTATCAGCATTTATAATAGATTATAAAGAACAAATAATACCTAATAGATTAAATTTAACTATTTTTGAATGCGGAATTATATTAATGGTTTTAGCTGGAATATTTAATGTAAATATAGCAATAGATATGTTTGCAGGAATGATAGTTGGTGGAGGAATCTTTTTGCTAATAACACTTATTGGAGGATTAATAGCAGGAAAAGAAGCAATGGGATTTGGAGATGTAAAACTAATGGCAGGATTAGGTTTATATTTTGGATTTGCTAATACAATAATGTTAACATTAGTTGCATTTTTACTAGGAGCAATAATAAGTATTATATTGCTAATTACAAAAATAAAGAAAACAGATGAGTATATACCATTTGGACCATTTATCGTTGTAGCTTGCTTTGTAATGATGATGGTACCATTCAAAACAATATTATCTTTACTAGTAACAATATTTTCACTTGGATTAATGAATATATAATAAAGGGGAGAAAGTCCTATGAATGAAAAATTAAGATGCTTACGAAACAAGATAAGAACAATGGATTTAGATGGAATGATAGTGTCTAATCCAGTAAATATAAAATATTTAACTAATATAGAAGCAGAAGGAACTTTAATATTAGCAAGAAAAGAAAATTACTTTATAACAGATGGAAGATATATAGAAGATGTAAATTCCACGCTAACTATTAATGATGAAATAATTGTTAGTGATGTGAAAGATATATCAAAAGAAGATTTTGAAAACTTCTTCTTGTTCTGTGAGAATATAGGATTTGAAGAAAATTATATAACATATGCAAAATATAAAGAATATATGTATAAATACAGAATAAATAATTTTGTAGAAACCGAAGGACTAATAGAAAAACAACGTGAAATTAAAGATGAAGAAGAAATAAAAAATATAACAAAAGCATGTATAATAACAGATAAATGCTTTGATTATATTACTACTTTCATAAAAAAAGGAATGACAGAAAAACAAATAGCTTATGAAATAGATAAGTTTTTTATAGAAAATGGAGCAGAAGGTGTGGCATTTGAAACAATAGTGGCTTCAGGACCTAACTCTTCAAAACCACATGCAGTACCAACTGAAAGAAGGATAACATCTGGAGATGTTATAACAATAGATATGGGATGCAAATATAATGGATATTGTTCAGACATGACAAGAACTATATTTGTAGATAATATAAGTGATGAAGTTAAGAATGTATATGATTTAGTTTTAAAAAATCAAAAACAAACAATAAGTGAAATGAGAGAAGGAATGATTTGCAAAAATATTACTAAAATGGTTTTAAATGATTTTGAACTTAATAACCAAACACTTATACATGCATTAGGACATGGAGTTGGATTGGATATACACGAAACACCGATATTAGGAACTAAAAATGAAAATATATTAAAAGCTAATATGGTAGTAACAGATGAACCAGGAATATATATACCGGGAAAATTTGGAGTGAGAATAGAAGATACGGTATTAGTAGGAAAAACAGTAGGTGTACCACTTACGAAATCAAATAAAGAATATGTAATAATATAAGGAACGGAATTTTATCCGTTCCTTTTACATTATTGTAGATGTTGGAATATAAGAAGAATCAGGTGGATAAACAAAGCAGTCATCAGGCCTTTTAACTTCTTTTATTTGAGTTATTTCTATAACAGGAATCTGATTATGATAATATCCTTTTACAATATTTCCAGAAACATTTACCCAAGTACCATTTTTAAAAGTATTAGTATCTTTTGAATTACACAAAAATCCAACAACAACACTCTGAGAGTCAGAATTGATAAGCATATCTCTTGCTAAAACAAATTCATTATCTTTCATATCAGATAATCTATAAACATACCCGGTAAAGTTGATAGATTGCCCAACATAGTTATCTGGATTATCATAAACTTCTTTAAGTATATTGGTATATTGATTAGCAGAGATATTTGCAATACTACTTGTAGGAACACAACTATCTGAATTGAAATTACTTTTGCTATATATATTAAAAACAGAAAGGATTAGAATAATTAAAGCAACAATAATTATTGAAAACAAAATAACCTTGAATACTATATTTCCGTTAACTTTTAGGTTGTAAACAAACATAACATCACTTCTTTCTAATAAATGTTATGCACTTTTTATATTAATATGTGAAAAATTTACTAAAACCCTTTATCTTTTTTGCGTTTTATAATATAATATAACATGCATAGACATATGTTTATGAGGAGGAAAAAAATGAGAGAAAATAAGAAAAATAAGAAAACAGAAAATAAAACAAAAACAACTAGAAAATCAACTGAAAAAGTTAATAATAAAAAGAAAAATAATAATGTAGATAAAGAAAAAAGAAAAGCAATAATGAAAAAAGTTTTAATAGTTATTGTTATTTTAGTAATTATAGGAGCAGGTGTTCTAGCAGGTGTTTTATTTGGATTGTTTGGAGGAAAATTTGCACTTACAAAACAAGATTTAATAATTAATTATTCAAATAGTATCGTACTAGATACAGATGGAAATGTTATAGCAACACTTAGTGCACAAGAAAATAGAAAAATTCTTACAAAAGCAGATATGGGAGATTATTTGCCAAAAGCATTTGTATCAATAGAAGATGAAAGATTTTATAAACATCATGGTGTAGATATAAAAAGAACAGGTGCAGCAGTTGCAACATTCTTATTTCATAGAGGAGAATCATCTTTTGGTGGAAGTACAATAACACAACAATTAGTTAAAAACGTAACAAATGAAAAAGACGATTCAGGAACAGCAGGAGCTATAAGAAAAGTAAAAGAAATGGTAAGAGCATATCAAGTAGAAAATATATTATCAAAAGACCAAATACTTGAATTATACATGAATATAATCTTTTTAGGTGGAAATGTATATGGTGTTGGTATGGCTTCAGAATATTATTTCAGTAAAGATGCAAAAGATTTATCAATAGCGGAAAGTGCTTATCTTGCAGGAATAACACATTCACCAAACTATTATAAACCATTTGATGAAAATCCTAATACAGATGATATAAAATCAAGAACAAAAACAGTTCTTAAAAAGATGAAAGACTTAGGAAATATAACAGAAGACGAATATAATACTGCAGTAGAAGAAGTTGAAGATGGATTAAACTTTAAAAAAGGAAAAATAAATCAAGCATCATATTCATCACATACAGAAGCATTAGTTAATCAAATAATAGATCAATTGGTTAATGAAAAAGGAATGGATAAAGAATATGCTAAAACATATTTATATGGTGGAGGATTTACAATACAATCAACAGAAAAAACTTCAATACAAGAAGAATTAGAAGAAGAATATTCTAAATCTAAATATCTGGTTAAATCTAGGGTAACAAAAGATAAAGATACTGGAAAATATGTTACATCACAATCTGCAATGGTAATATTAGATCATAAAACAGGAAATGTTTTAGGATGTGTTGGAAACCTTGGGGAAAAAGGTGCATTTGAATTAAATAGAGCAACACAAGCTAAGAGACAACCAGGATCATCAATAAAACCTATAGGCGTATATGGCCCAGCACTAGAAGAAGGAACAATAACAGCAGCATCTGTTTATGATGATGTTCCAATATCATATGGAAGTTGGAAACCAGGAAACTCATATAGTGGATACAAAGGACTATCTAATATGAGGCAAGCAATTAGAATATCTCAAAACACAATAGCAGTACAAGTGCTAGAAGATTTAACAGCAAGTAAATCAATACAATACTTAAAGAAAATGGGAATAACAAGTTTAAATGAAAATAGTGATAATAACTTGTCATTAGCATTAGGTGGAATTAGTGATGGTATAACACCATTACAAATGGCAGGAGCATATGCAACAATAGCTAATGATGGAGAATATATAACCCCAACATTCTATACAAAAATGACAAACAGTGAAGGAAAAACAATACTAGAACCAACGCAAGAAAAGAGAAAAGTATTCTCAGAACAGAATGCATATATATTAAAAGAATTATTAACTGAACCAACAAAATCAGGTGGTACAGCAACAAATTGTAAGATATCAGGTATGGAAACAGCAGCTAAAACAGGAACAACAAACTCTAAGAAAGATAAATGGCTATGTGGATTTACACCATATTATACAGCGGCAACATGGTATGGATATGACCAACCAGAAACTGTATATACAGCATCATATGCAAGTGTAATATGGAAAAATGTAATGTCATCAATTCATAAAAAATTAGATGATGCATCATTCGAACAACCTAGTGGAATAGTTACAGCAAGTGTTTGTAAGGATTCTGGAATGTTAGCTTCAGATAATTGTAAAAATGACCCAAGAGGTAGCAGAGTATATACAGAATACTTTGTAAAAGGAACTGTTCCAAAGAAAACTTGTACAACACATGTAACAGCAGAAATTTGTAAGGAATCAGGAAAAATAGCAACAGATAAATGTTTACAAAAAGGAACAAAAGTATTTATAACAAGAAGTAAAGATAGCACAGCTTGGAAGAGTGCAGGAGATGCAAAATATATGTTGCCTACTGGAGAGTGTACAAAATGTAGTGGAGATAATAAAGCTCCAACAATAAAATTAAAAGGAAGTAGTACAATTAAATTAAATGTTGGAGAAACATATACAGAGCAAGGTGCAACAGCAGAAGATGATATAGATGGAGATTTAACTTCAAAAATTGAAATTTCAGGAACAGTAGATACATCTAAAGCAGGAACATATACAATAACATATACAGTAAAAGATTCTAATGACAATGTTGCAAAAGTAACAAGAAAAGTTGTAGTAAAATCAACAACAACAAAACCAACAGAAGATAATAAAACAGATGATAAAAATGATAATAAAGAAGAAAATAAAACAACACCATAAGAAAGAGGAGATTACATGATAAAATTCTATAATACTCTAACAAGAAAAAAAGAAGAGTTTGTACCTATAGATGATAAAGAAGTAAGAATATACTCTTGTGGACCAACAGTATATTATTATGCACATATAGGAAATCTAAGAGCGTATTTATTTATGGATACGCTAAGAAGAGTATTAAAATATAATGGATATAAATTAAAACATGTTATGAATATAACAGATGTTGGACATTTAGTTTCAGATGCTGATGAAGGCGAAGACAAAATGCTAAAAGCAGCAAAAAGAGAACATAAAGATCCATTTGAAATAGCAAAATTTTATACAGAAGCATTTATGCATGATTTAGATTTATTAAATATAGATAAACCAGAGATAATTGCAAAAGCAACAGAACATATAAAAGTAATGGAAGATTATGTAAAACAAATAATAAAAAATGGTTATGCATATGAAACAGAAAATACAATATACTTTGATACATCAAAATTAGATAAATATGGAATATTATCAAATTTAAATGTAGATGAACAAAAGGCAGGAGCTAGAGTAGATTTTGATCCAAATAAAAAAAATATATCCGACTTTGCTATTTGGATTAAAGCACCAGAAAATCATATAATGAAATGGGATTCATTTTGGGGAAAATGTTACCCAGGATGGCATCTAGAATGTTCAGCAATGGGAAATAAATATTTAGGAGATGAGTTTGACATCCACACTGGAGGTATAGATCATATTCCTGTGCATCATGAAAATGAAATAGCTCAAGGAAAAGGCTATTGCGGAAAGATACCAGCACATTATTGGATGCATGTTGATTTCTTACAAGTAAATGGTGGAAAAATGTCAAAAAGCTTAAATAACTTATATACATTAAAAGACTTAGAAGAAAAAGGTTACTCTCCAATGGATTATAGAATGTTTAATTTCTCGTCATTATATAGAAAAAAGATTAACTTTACATTTGAAGCAATGGATGCGGCAAAAGTATCTTTAAAAAGGTTAAAAGAAGGTTATCAAAAACATCTAAATGGAAACGATAATATAGATGAAGAAATAATAAAAAAATTCAAAGCAGAATTTATTGAAGCTATAAATGATGATTTAAATATGCCACAAGCAATGGGAGTTGTATGGAACATTATAAGATATGAAAAAAAATCAAAACAATTAGCAGAACTATTATTAGATTTTGATAAAGTTTTGGGCTTAGAAATAGATAAACAAGAAAAAGATGAAAAACTACCAGAAGAAATAGAAAAACTAGTAGAAGAAAGAAAACAAGCACGAAGTGATAAGAACTGGAGTTTGTCAGATGAATTAAGAGATAAAATATCAAGTTTAGGATATAATGTTAAAGATACAAAAGATGGCATGGAAATAACAAAAAAATAGGAGAGATAAAAATGGCTGAAGAAACAAAAAAAGAAGAAGGATTTTTTAAAAAAGTATTAAAAAGTATAAAAGATTTTGATAAATATGAAGATTTTGCGCTAGAAGGAAAAGGAGTAGCATTTAAATATTTAATAAAATTAATAGCAATATTTTGTGCAATAGTATGTATAGCATATACAGCAAAGATAGTTACAAATGTAAACAAATTGTATATAGGGTTAAAAGAAAAATTACCAGAATTTTCATATCAAGAAGGAAAACTATCTGCAGAAGCAGAAGAGCCTACGATAATAGAAGATTATGGAGAAATGATTGGAACTATTATATTAGATACTAATATAGAACAAGGAGAAATAAAAGAAAAGTATAATGAAAATATAAATAAGTTTGGAGCAGCTGTGGTGTTTACAAAAGATGCTGTACAAATATATAATTCTAGTACAAATTTAACTTATAAATATACAGACGTTTTAGCTAATTATAATGTACAAAGTTTTAATAAACAAGATGTAGTAAATGAAATAGAAAAATTAAATGTTGTATCTATTTCATTAAGCGTATATTGTGTAATGTATCTGTATTTATTTATACTATATTTTGTAAGTATAATGATTGATGTTTTAATACTTTCATTGCTTGCATATATCGTATCAAGATTCTCAAGAATAAAATTAAAATATGAGCCATCTTTCAATGTAGCAGCACATTCAATAACATTACCAGTATTATTAAACTTAACATATATAATTGTAAATTTATTTACAGGTTTTGAAATCAAATACTTCCAAATAATGTATAATACAATTTCATATATATATGTAGTTGTTGCGATATTAATGATAAAAACAGATTTTATAAATAGACAAGCTGAATTAATAAAAATAGCACAAGAACAATTAAAAGTAAAAGAAGAATTAGAAAAACAAAAAGAAGAAGAAAAGGAAAAAACAAAAGAAGATAAAAAAGAAAAACAAGAAGATGATTCAACAAAAGAAAAAAATAAAGAGAAAAAGAAGAAGGAAGAATCATCAGATGAACCTATAGGTGACGCGACATTTAACAGTACAGATAATAATTAATATTGTGCAATGAAAAATAAGGAGAATAAAATGGTAGATAAAAACAAAAAACAAAATAAGAAATCAGAAGATAAGTTAACCTATATATTAACAACAATAATAAGTATAATATTGATTGCTGGAATGGTGTTTGGATATTTTTATACTGAAAATAAAAACAAAGAAACGGAAATTGCATATACAGATTTAATAAAACAGATAGACAATAAAGAAATATCAGAAATAGAAATGACAGCAGGAAGTAAAACATCAACAGCAAAAGTAAAATATAAAGGAAAAGAAGAAGACAAAGAAGCAACAAAAACAGTTAGTATACCAGATACAGAAGCATTTACAGAATTAATACAAGAAAAAGTTCAAAAAGGAAATGAAATTAAATTAATACAAAAACAAACAAATGCACTTGTAAAAATTGCAAGTGTACTTGTACAATTTATTCCAACATTAGTAATAGTAGCTATGTTTTTAATGTTATATAAAATGCAAGGATTTGGTGGAGAAAAGAAAATATATGATGGAGAAGAAAACGATACCAATGTAAGATTTAAAGACATAGCAGGATTAGAAGAAGAAAAAAATGAATTAGTAGAAATCGTAGATTTTCTTAAAAATCCAAAAAGATATGAAACAATGGGAGCAAAAGTTCCAAAGGGAATATTACTTTGTGGTAAACCAGGAACAGGAAAAACATTAATAGCAAAGGCAGTAGCAGGAGAAGCAGGAGTTCCATTTATATCTATGAGCGGATCAGAATTTATAGAAATGTTTGCAGGTTTAGGAGCTTCAAGAGTTAGAAAATTATTCGAAAAAGCTAAAAAAATGTCACCATGTATAATATTCATAGATGAAATCGATGCAATAGGTGCAAGAAGAACAAGTAATAGCGGTGCAGAAACAGAAAACAATCAAACACTAAATCAATTATTAGTAGAGATGGATGGATTTGAAACAAATGAAGCTGTTATAGTACTTGCAGCAACAAATAGACCAGAAATGTTAGATACAGCATTGCTAAGACCAGGAAGATTTGACAGACAAATAATGATAGCACCACCAGATGTTAAAGGAAGAGAAGAAATATTAAAAATACACAGTGAAAATAAAAATTTCGAAGATGGAATAAACTTAAAAAGCATAGCAGAAGATACAGCAGGATTTACAGGAGCAGAACTAGCAAACATATTAAACGAAGCAGCAATTATTGCAACAGTTAATAAACATGAAAAAATAAAACAAGAAGATATAGAAGAAGCAATAAAAAAAGTTACAGTAGGACTTCAAAAAACAAGTAGAGTAATATCAGAGAAAGACAAAAAATTAACAGCATATCATGAAGCTGGACATGCTATAGTAAGTAAATTCTTAGAAACAAGTGATGATGTAAAGGAAATATCAATAGTACCACGTGGCGTCGCTGGCGGATATACAATGTATAAAACAGATGAAGACAAATACTATGTATCAAAAACAGAAATGGAAGAAAAATTGATATCATTACTAGGAGGAAGAGCAGCAGAAAAGCTAGCATTAAATGATATATCAACAGGAGCAAGCAATGATATAGAAGTAGCAACAAAAATAGCAAGAGATATGGTTACAGTATATGGTATGAGCGAAAAAGTAGGTCCAATATCATTAAAAACAGACAATCCATATGAACTACAAATATTTGGAGAAAATATAGAAGACACAATAGGAAAAGAAATAAAAAAATTAATAGACGAAGCATATAACAAAGCACAATTAATACTAAAAAAACATAGAAACATATTAGATGCGGTAGCACAAGTATTAATAATACAAGAAACAATATCACAAGAAGAATTTGAAGAATTCTTTAAATAACGTAGGGAACGATTCTATTAAGTATGTTGAATCTGTAAAGATAAATGTATGGGCGGACGACTCTGTCCGCCTGTGCTATAAAGAAATACCCGAATAAATAAAAGGAGAAAACAAAAGATGAATAAAAACCTTGAAACCATTGATACTGTACACACACGGAATATCTAGAGAAAAAATAAAAAATGCATGGACTGACGACACTGTCTGTCAACAATCTAAAAGAAATACTTTAATTAAACAAAGAGGAATTACACTAATAGCATTAATAATCACAATAATTGTACTCTTAATATTGTCAGGAATAACTATAAGTATAGCAATATCTGGAGGACTGATATCAAAAGCTAAAAATAGTGCGAAAACTCATGAAATGGCACAATTAAAAGAAAGAGCAACTATAAAAGAGCAAGAAATAATGGTATCTAATATAAACTATAATTGGAAAACAATTTTAGAAGGAGTACAAACAGCATTTGAGAATAGTACAAGAATGGGGAATATTATAACCATTGAAAATGAAAAATATGATATAAGAATAAATGAAGATTATTCAGTGGAAATAGCAAAACATGGAGAACTTGAAAATACATATATACCACGAGATGCGGTACTAGAGTGGATAATTACATCAGATTATACAGGAATTCATATGCTGGAAAATAATACTTATGAATATATAACAGAAACATATACCAAAGAAGAAAAATGGAATATAATTAAAGAAGAATTAGAAGATGAAGCATCATTATATAATTCAATTGATGAGTATACTGAAAAACCTCTTATAGATAATACTAATACATATTATTTTTCAATTAGTACAAGAAGCAATTTAGAAATTAAAAAAAGAGAAGAACCATGTAAATATAATACAATGGAAGAGTGTTTAAAAGATGAAAAGAATATTGAACTCGGAATAGATACAGAACAAAAATTGTATTATGCTTGGTACACATATTATTATGGAGAAAGAAAAAACTTCAGTATGAATAATCTTGATATTACAAAAGATTATAAACAAATGTTACAAAATAAAGAGTTTACTCAAGATATAGTAAAAGGCTATTATCGAAATATGTTTATTAGAGTTGAATTACCAGATGGAACTACTGAAAAATGGGACAAATACCTTAATACAGTTGAACATTACTATCTTTTTTATAACTCAGAAAATAAATTAAAACAAAATGGAGAGTATAAATTTTATTTGATTATGGCCATAGATGATGATAATAATAAAAGTTTAAAAAAAGAAGTTGTTATAATGAAAAAGAATTATGTAAACAAATTGAAATGAATAATATAAAAATAAGCTAAAACTTTGATTTTAGCTTGTTTTTTTCTTTAAAAATACTTGACAAATTCGTAAAAATGGTGTAAAGTATTATAGCATTACATTTAAAGGAGTAGTTATGGATAAAAAAATAGAAATTAGTATGTTATGCCAAATATATGGCAAGTTATTAACAGAAAAACAATTTGATTATATAAATGACTACTATAACAATGATTTATCTCTATCTGAAATTGCTGAAAATTATAACATCACAAGACAAGCGGCTAGAGATAATATTAAGAAAGGGGAAAATAAACTTTTCGAATATGAAGAAAAGCTACAAATCATGAAAACTACACTAAGAAACGAAAAAAAAATCGAAGATATATTAGAACAAATAACAAAAATTCAAACGAACTATTCAGATAAACAAATAGCTAAAATATTAGAAAATGTAAAAAAACAATTAACAACAATAATATAATTCCCGTTGATAATAAGAAAGGAATGTGAAAATATGGCTTTTGAAGGACTATCATCAAGATTACAAGAAGTTACAAGAAAGCTTAGAGGAAAAGCAAGAATAACAGAATCAGACTTAAAAGAAATGCTAAGAGAAGTTAAACTTGCATTACTAGAAGCAGATGTTAACTACAAAATAGTAAAAGAATTTAATAATAGAATTCAAGAAAAAGCATTAGGTCAAGATGTACTAAAGTCATTAACACCAGGACAACAAGTTATAAAAATAGTAAAAGATGAACTAGTAGAATTGCTAGGAGGAACAGAGAGCAAAATAAACTTTTCTCCAAATCCGCCAACAGTAATTATGCTAATTGGACTTCAAGGTTCAGGTAAAACAACTACAGCAGGAAAACTTGCTAATTTACTTAGAAAACAAGGAAAAAAGCCATTGTTAGTAGCATGTGATGTTTATAGACCAGCAGCTATAAAGCAATTACAAGTTGTAGGTAAACAATTAAACATTCCAGTATTTGCAAATGAAAACTCAAAAGATGTTGTACACATAGCAAAACAAGCAATGAATGTTGCAATGTCTAAAATGAATGATGTTGTTATACTAGATACAGCAGGAAGATTACATATAGATGAAGCTTTAATGGAAGAACTAAAAAAATTAAAATCAGAGATTAAGCCTCATGAAATACTTTTAGTTGTAGATAGTATGACAGGTCAAGATGCAGTAAATGTAGCTACATCATTTAGTGAAAATGTAGGCTTAGATGGTGTTGTACTTACAAAATTAGATGGTGACACACGTGGTGGTGCAGCATTGTCAGTAAAGAAAGTTACAGGAAAACCAATTAAATTTGCTGCTACAGGAGAAAAGTTAAGTGATATTGAAGTATTTCATCCAGAAAGAATGGCATCAAGAATTTTAGGAATGGGAGATATACTTTCAGTAATAGAAAAAGCAGAAGAATCATTCGATCAAGAAGAAGCATTAAAGTTAGAACAAAAATTAAGAAAACAAGAATTTGATTTGGATGACTATTTATCACAACTAAGACAAATAAAAAAAATGGGTTCATTTTCATCATTACTAAAAATGATACCTGGAATGAACCAATTAAAAGATGTAAAAGTAGATGACAAAGAATTTGTTAAAATAGAAGCTATTATATGTTCTATGACTAAAAAAGAAAAAAGAAATACAAAATTATTAAATGGAAGTAGAAGATTAAGAATAGCAAAAGGATCTGGTACAACAGTACAAGATGTAAATAAATTCATAAAATCTTTTGAAATGACACAAAGTATGGTTAAAAAAATGAAAAATCAAAAAGGTGGAATGAAAAAGATGATGAAAAATTTTGATGCCAATTCTTTAAAAGGAATGATGTAAAATTTTTCAATTACAAATTAGTTATTAAGGTTTTATATATAGATTAATAGTGAGAAGTAAATAATGAATAATGCAAGATTTGCTTTTTACAAATTTTGAAGGAGGTGAAAGGTATGGTAAAAATAAGATTACAAAGATTTGGTAAAAAGAAAGCACCTTTCTATCATATAGTTGTTGCAGATTCAAAATCTCCAAGAGATGGTAAAATAATAGAACAATTAGGAACATATGATCCAATGACAAACCCAGGAACAATAGTATTAGATAGAGAAAAGGTTGAAAAATGGATAAAAAATGGTGCAAAACCAACAGATACTGTTAAAAAATTAATCGAAGTAAAATAATTTTAAAGTAATCAGTATATCGCAAAAGGAAGGAATTTGACAATGAAAGAAATATTAGAAACAATTATAAACACATTAGTAAGTAACAAAGAAGCAGTTTCTATAAATCAAATTGATGGAGAGCAATCTATCATATTTGAAGTAAAAGTTGCTGAAGAAGACATGGGTAAAATAATTGGTAGACAAGGATCAATAGCAAAATCAATAAGAACTATAATGAAAGCTGTTGCATCTAAAGAAAACAAAAGAGTTTCAATTGAATTCTTAGACTAGGAGATAAACTATGGAAGGTTTATTAGAAGTTGGTCAAATTGTTAATTCATATGGAATAAAAGGATTCTTAAAAGTTGTTCCATTAGTAGATAATAACAATCAATTTAAAGATTTTAAAACACTATACATACAAGAAGGAAAGCGCTACAAAGAGCTAAAAATAGAAGAAATTAAATTTTCTAAAAATCTAGTTTTAGTTAAGGCAGAAGGTATAGAAACAATAGAAGAAGCACTTAAATTTAAAAATTTATATTTGTTCGCCAAAAGAGAGGATATAAAATTAGAAAAAGGAGCATATTTTATTGTGGACTTAATTGGACTAGAAGTTTATACAGAAGAAAATGAACTTTTAGGAAAATTAAAAGAGGTACTTCAACCAGGTGCAAATGACGTGTATGTAGTTGAAAATGATAAAAAAGAACAAATACTACTTCCTGTAATACCAGATGTTGTTAAGAAAGTAGATATAAAAGAAAAAAAGATAATTGTTAAACTATTAAATGGATTAGAATTTATAAAATAAGCAAGGAAATAAATATGAAGTTTGATGTGTTAACACTTTTTCCAGAGATGTTTGAAACATTAAAAGAAAGTATAATTGGAAAAGCGTTAGAAAGAAAAATAATTGAGATTAATACTATAAATATCAGAGATTTTTCAAAAAATAAACATAAAAAAGTTGATGATACACCTTATGGAGGTGGCGCTGGTATGGTAATGATGCCAGATGTAGTATATGACTCTTATATGTTTATACAACATAAAGAAAATGCTAAAGTGATTTACTTATCTCCAAAAGGAAAAGTATTAAATCAACAAAAAGTTGAAGAATTAAGCAAACAAGAACATTTAATTTTACTTTGTGGACATTATGAAGGAATAGACCAACGAGTATTAGATGAGATTGTAGACGAAGAAATATCTATAGGTGATTATGTATTAACAGGAGGGGAACTACCAGCAATGGTATTAATAGATTCTGTTAGTAGATATGTAGAAGGGGTATTAAACAAAGAATCAGTAAGTGAAGAATCATTTACAAATGGACTTTTGGAATATCCACAATATACAAGACCAGAGGTATTTTTAAATAAAAAAGTTCCAGAAATATTGTTATCTGGTCATCATGAAAATATAAAAAAATGGAGAAGAGAACAGTCTCTAGAAATAACTAAGAAAAAAAGACCAGAGTTACTAAAAAAGAAAGGAGTAATAGAATAATGGACGTAATAAAATCAATCGAACACGAACAATTAAAAAACAAAATACCAGTATTAGATATTGGTAACACAGTAAGAGTTCATGTTAAGATAAAAGAAGGTAATCGTGAAAGAATACAGGTTTTCGAAGGTATAATAATTAAAAAACAAGGTGGAGGATTAAATCAAACATTTACTGTAAGAAAAATATCTTATGGTGTAGGTGTTGAAAAAACATTCTTAATCCATTCTCCTATGATAGAAAAAGTAGAAGTAGTAAGAGTTGGTAAAGCAAGAAGAGCAAAACTATACTACTTAAGAGATAGAATAGGAAAAGCTTCTAAGACAAAAGAAAAATTAGGAGCAAGAATCGAAAACAAAGAAATAGTTCTTAAAGAAGAACTAACAGAAGAACCTGTAGTAGAAAACGAAGTAGCAAATGAAACAGCTGATACTGTAGCAGATGCACCAAAAGCAGAATAATATATTATATCAAAAGCACCTTATATAAATAAGGTGCTTTTTGTATTTTAAAACTTGATTTTAAAAAATAGATATGATATAAATTATAATTGTTAGCATAAAAGTAACAAATGAAGGGAGAAAAAACAATGGAAGTAAACGAAGAAAAAAGACAAAAATTTATGGAAAGTGCAGGAAAAAGGGTAAACAATGTAATACACGATATACAAATACTAGAGCCAATGTCTAGAAGTAGTGTATACGATTTTACAAGAAATGATGTAGAAGAAATGTTTGGAGCAATGCAAGAAACATTAGATATAGCAAGAGAAGAATTCAATAAGAAATTCGAAGAAAAAACAAGAGCAGAAAGAAAAGTATTCTCATTTGGAAGCAAACCAGTTCAAGAAGAACAAGTTAAAGAAACAACAGCGATAGAAGCAACAGAAAGTACAGAAGAAACAGCTGAATAATAAAGATTAGAGAAAGACCTTAAACCTTAAGGTCTTTTTTAATATAATTTAATAT
>ULTW01052619.1_pt1 | contig 15216 bp, 17 predicted proteins | sample 1957961 | NCBI WGS metagenome assembly ULTW01 (sample SAMEA4835744, study PRJEB28245) | human gut metagenome | biome: gut microbiome; material: fecal sample | place: Denmark | collected 2008 | reverse complement strand
ACTTTATGGAGGAACTATCTATGACAAACGCTCTCCCCCTGACATGCCCGGTATGCGGCGAAAAGACGAACCGTCCGCCGCGGCTGATCCCGGACGGCAAGACTCTGCGCTGCCCGAAGGGTCACAGCTTCGACGTATCCGCGAAGGGGTACGTCAACCTGCTGCTGACCCAGCACAAGAACGTGAAGGATCCCGGCGACAGCAAGGAAATGGCGGCGGCTCGCAGGCTGTTCCTTGACAGCGGAGCCTACTCCGGGCTGCGGGACGCCCTGTGCGGTTGCGCCGCGAAATACGCCGCAGAGTTCCCGAAGCCGGTCACGATGGTGGACTGCGGCTGCGGCGAGGGCTACTACACGGTAGGAATGTACGACGCGGTGCCCGGAATGCAGATCATCGGCGTGGATATCTCGAAAAACGTGCTTGCGGCGGCGCATTCCCGGATAAACTCGAACGGAATGAAGCGGGACATATTCTGCGCGGCGGCGAGCGTGTTCCGGCTCCCTCTGGAGGACGCCTGCGCGGATATGGCGGCGGTGATCTTCGCGCCGTTCCAGCGGGAGGAGCTTCTGCGGGTAGTGAAGCCCGGCGGCGTTATCCTGACGGCGATCCCAGGGGAGCGCCACCTCTACGGGCTGAAATCCGTGCTTTACGACGAGCCGAGGCTCAACGAAGTGAAGCCCTACGAGATCGAGGGCATGGAGTTTCTGGAAAAGCGGGAGGTCAGCTCCACGCTGCGGCTCACCAGCCAGGAGCTGCTGAACGCGCTGTTCACCATGACCCCGTATTACTACAAGACCTCCCAGCACGACAGCAGCCGGCTTTATAGCTGGTTCGGGACCCACGACAGCTTCGAGACTGAAACGGAATTCCAGGTGCTGTGCTACCGAGTAAAATAAAAACAGGGCGGAACAACTCCGCCCTGTCAGTCTGTCGAAAAAGTCATAACGGCAGTAAATTGCAAAAAACAGTGGGGGAAAACTCTAGAGCGATACCCAAAGCGCACACTAGTCGACTTTCCCAATAAATCTGTAATAAATCTCCACCCGCATTGTTTTAGTTACGCAATCACGCTCGTGAACAACGATTTTTTCAATCAGCAGGTGAACCAGCTCCTCCGAAAGCTCCGTAATGTCGGTGTATCGCCGAATCAGTTCTGCGAATTTCTCGGCATTTTCGGTGAGCTGCTGAGACTTACCCAGCTGTTCGGAAATCCGTTTGAGCCTTTCCTGGATCTCCGTGCGCTCACGCTCAACATTACCGCTTAGCTCAGAATAAGCCTCCTCGCTGAGCTTCCCGAGTGCCTTGTCCTCGTAAAGGCTCTGAAATATTTTGGCTAACGCCAGTTTTCGTGCGGTCAGCTTTTCCGCTTCTTTCTTCAGAGCGGAAAGCTCCGCACTTTTTTTGCTGCTGGAAGCGCTTAACATATGCTTGATGAACCTGTCTTTGCCTTCGGAGGAAAGCGCCGCGTTACGCTGAATACTCATTAGAACAATCTGCTTTATCTGTTTCAGCGTAATGCTGTGCCGCGAGCATTCGGACTTTCCGTACCGCTTGTAAATCGCGCAGGAATACCGTCCGGATTTGCCGCTTTTGCTGAACACCATTTTCCGCCCGCACTCTCCGCAGACCATAAGTCCGCGAAAGATGTTGTCAGGATTTTCGACCTTTCGGTGCTGCTTTACAGCAAGCCTCTGCCCGACCGCCTCGAAATCCTCGTAAGTAACCAGCGGTTCATGATTGTCGCGAACCACGATCCATTCGTCCTCGGAGGTCTTGCACACCTTTTTGCTCTTGAAAGACTTGCATTTTCTTCGCCCGTTCACCAAATCTCCTACATAAACCGGATTTGTCGCAATCGAATAAACGCTCCTGTCCTCCCATGCGTAAGGGTGCTTCGCGGAAGCCGAATTTTTGTACACGCCGTACTTTTCAGCAAGGAACGCCCTCGGAGTCAATATAAGGTTCTGTTCGAGGTATTTCGCGACCTCATAACAGCTTTTGCCCTCCAAAAGAAGTTCAAAAATTTGCTTCACTATCGGCGCATTTTCGTCCGGAACAATGTTGTGTCTGTCACCGTCAGACCGTCTGTAACCGTATGCGGGATAACCTCCGAGAAATTCACCGTTCCTTGCTTTAAGGTGCAGAGCAGACTTGATTTTCCGGCTGCAATCCTTGGCGTACCACTCGTTGATTATGTTCTTAAACGGCGCAAACTCGTTTTCGCCGTGGTCGGAGTCAACATTGTCGTTCACTGCAATGAACCGCACATCATGCTCCGGAAAGAAAATCTCGGTGTAGTAGCCGGTTTTGAGGTACTCCCGCCCAAGTCTGGAAAGGTCCTTCACAATGACCGTGCCGACCTTGCCGCACTCAATGTCGCTAATCATGCGGCAGAAATCGGGTCTGTCAAAATTCGTCCCGCTGTAACCGTCATCAACATAGAATTCTGTTACGGTAAAGCCATTGTCCCGCGCAAACTGTGACAGCATAGTTTTCTGGGTCTGTATGCTCGCGCTGTCACCACCGAAATCATCATCTCGGCTGAGCCTGCAATAAAGCGCTGTTGTTCTGTTCTGCTGTATATTCATATTAACCGTCCTTTCTTTCAGCAGACAGAATCGGAATAATTGCCCTTTTATTATACACTATTCTCAAAGAAAATTCAAGATATTAAAGTGCGAAAGTTGCAATTTCAATACTGTTTACTGTTGTAAAAGATTTGGTTCTGTGGTATAATGGAAAAAAGTGTTGGGAAGTGATGATGTGAAAAGAGTAGATTTCAGCAGCGTAATAAAAATCCTGCTCAGCTATCGGAGCCTGAGCGAGAGCTTTTCGCAGGGCGAGTTTATCGCAGAACTGTTCAGTGCATTCTATGAAAAGAGCGACGCTTCCGCAGACGACGGACAGGTCAGCCGCTGGGTGAACGGAGATGAACGCGTCCCCGAGCGCTACGCGGTTTTCTACTTGGAAAACCTTGGAGCGCTTTGTTCGGATATTAGGACGAATATTTTCCCCGTCCTTTCCGACCGCTGGCAGGCTGTCAATGAAATTCGCAATTTAGTACTTTACGACACCGGAATTTCTGAAAACAAGAAATCCGAACTGCTCTGCGGACTGAATCCCGACAACGATTATTCGTGCGCGGAGTTCACCGCAAAAGTCCTGCTGTTCGCTATTCAGCGCGGAATTACTGACCTACGGAAGTACTCCGAGAGCGCTTCGCCCGTACTTTCCGGAATGGTGTTCGGCTGTGATGTACCGAAAGTCTGCCCGCACTTCTGCGGCAGGGAAAACGAACTGCAAGAACTCCACGATCTGCTCACCGGAAATGGTAAGGTGTTCGTCAGCGGAATCGCCGGAATGGGCAAAACAGAGCTTGTCAAAGCCTACGCAAAGGCACACAAGAATGACTACACGAACATCTTATTTCTGAACTTTCGCAGTAGTCTTACCGAAACAATCACCGCGCCGGTTTTCGCCGGAGATGGCGGACTGATGACGGTTTCCGACCGCTATTCTAATCACCTCCGCTTGCTGAAAACACTGTCGTACAGCACACTTATTATAATAGACGGCTTTGACACGGTCGCCGCCGAAGAACCCGAGCTTGCCGAGATAATGCGTCTGCGCTGCCGGGTGCTTTTCACCACAAGGAGCAGTTTTGAAAACAGCGCGGTACTGAACCTCGCAGAACTGTCTGAGGAAAACGCGCTTTTTCTTTTTTCAGCATTTTTCACCCGTGCCGAAATGGAACGCGAAACCGTCACCGAAATAATCCGCACCATTCATTCCCACACCCTTGCGATAGAGCTTGCTGCAAGGCTATTACAGCGCAGTTTCATCAAGCCGAGCGAGCTTTTAGGGAAGCTGAAAAGCGGTTTCGGAAACCCCGACACCTCCGACAAAATCCGTTTCACGAAAGACGGGACGGCATTCAGTGACACCTACCACAACCATATAAGAACGCTGTTCGCGCTGGGAAATCTCTGCGATGAGGACAAGTATGTAATGCGCTGTCTGAGTTTCGTCCCCGAACGCGGAATCGACGCACGGAACTTTGCGCTGATAGCGCAGCTTTCCACGATGAACAGCATAAACGACCTCGCAGAGTACGGATTTATACGCACTTTCGAACCGGGCGACTATACGATTTCACTGCACCCGATGATTCGCGACATCACCGTCACGGATTTGAAGCCGACATTCACAAACTGCAATCGGCTGATGAATTCTATTAAATTGATTTGTGGTTTTCATGGAAAGCTAGTCCCGAATTTTCAGCTTTTTGCGGATATTCTGGACGGCATAATGACCTATATTTCCGCCGATTCTCCCGAGTTTATCCCGTTCGCCGAGGACGCTTTCACATACGTTTTTCAGCACAGCACCGAGGCTCTCTGCGAAAAAATCCTTGCAAGGATTGAGGTTTGCGACGGTCTTTCCGATAACGACAAAGCCTTGCTTTGTGACTTCCGAGCGCAGATTTTGCGGATTTACAAAAAGGACAACCGTTCGGCACTTGAGCAGGAAAAGCAGGCGCTGTCGCTTTGCGCCGACCTTGACAGCCCGCTTTACATCAATCTTTGCAACAATCTCGGCAGTCTGTATATGGAAAACGGCGACCTTTCCAATGCTGAGAAATACATAAATATCGGCTTTGCGCTGCTCGAAAAACGCGGCGTTATAAATCAGGATTACATTTCCGGACATCTGGTGAAAGGCTGGCTGCTGTGCCGACTAGACCGAATCGAAGAAGCCGCGGCGGTGTTCACAAAGTGCTGCGAAATCCTGCGCGAAAACAGCGCGCTATGTTCGGAAAGCAGTGCGATCTGCTTTGAAAATGCGGCGGTACTCTGCCAGAAAAAGAACCGCGACAATTACGCAGAAATGCTGTTCCGGTGCGCTTTTGAAATTTTCTGCGCGCTCCCCAATCGCGAACTGTACGAAGATGAAATCGCGCGGCTTAGGTTAGTCCTTGAATAATCACCATTCATATTCGTATTCATCTTCCTCGTAGTATTCCGTGTTGTTTACGCGCTCCAGTTCGGCTTCAATGCCTTTTTTCGTGAACATATCTCCGAGCCTGCTTCCCCTGACGGAAACAGGCTTTCCGTTTTTGTCCGTGTATCCTGGGTGACGGTAGGAAATTGTACTGCCTGCGATTCTGCATTCAACTCCGTAATCCTCGTTCAGCGAACGGATCACATCGTCAAAACTACGGTTCTTCTCAAGGGAGATTTCATACCGGATAACTTCGCGCAGTTCGTCCTTGAAGCTGTGTTTTCCGAGTTTTTTCATCTGTGATTCAGCCTGAGTTCTGCGTTCGGCAGAGCCGTAAAAATTCTCGCGGACTGAGTGTACAAGCCCGTTGGCTTCGCATTGCTTCCCGAAATACTTGGACATTTCCACAAGCTCTTTTCTGCCGCGCCGAAATGATTTTCCCGTCTGCATATTGCAGTTGCTGACCAGAAAATGCGCGTGTATGTGCCGGGTGTCGGTGTGTACCGCGAACAGCACCTGAAAGCCCTTTTTGTAGAAAAACTCGTTAGCGAACTGCCGAGCGATTTTGTACGCAAGCTCGTATGTCAGACGGTCGTTGTCATCGGGGTGGAACGAAATCGCTATCTTGTGCGCAAGTATCGTGTCTGGCTTCAGGCGGCTGTACGACTTGCCGTTCAGCTTTCGCGTAACAAGCACATTGTTCGCAAAATTGTCGCGGTCGCAGCCGAACGCATTGTAGAGGTGCAGCTCGGTCTTTTTTATCCCGCTGCGGATCTGGTCGGGGCGTTTTCCGAGAATGTACGCCGCCGCGGATTTCAACTGTCCGACCGGCTTGCAGGGCGAAAATTTGACGTTCACATTTCCGAATGCCATTCGCCAGCCTCCACGACATACATATCCACAATCGGCTTTTCGATGAACGATTGCAGGCTTTCCATAACGCTGTAATATCGTTTCTGGAACGCTGGAATTTTGTCTGCGGCTTCGTGAAAATATCCGCAATTCGCAAGATAGGCTATCTGATTCAAGTTGTTTCCGGTCATCTGGAGTTCGTGAAAAATTGCCTTTATCGTGTTGTTGAACTGATAGATTTTCACGTCGGATTTGTCGAGGATCTTCAGCAGGAATTCCGTTTTGTTAAGCCCGCTGGCTTTCTGCTTTTTGTTCCACCGCGAAAGCTCTTTTTCGGTGAGCCGAAATGAAAGCTGACGTGAACGAATGCGGTTGTTTGTGGTACTCATTTTGTACGCTCCTTTCTATTGATTGAGATTTGTTTTGGGACCCGCTCGGGGGTCTCGGGGGCGCAGCCCCTGAGCAGGTAGACAGTCGGCGTCTAGCCAACTGTACTACCTGCCTATCCCCACAACGAGCCGAATTTGGCTAGACAAGCAGGCCCTCCATTGTGGGGATTCGCGTCCCCGACGGCGGCGGGAACCTGCGAAAAAACCAGTCATGCAATCCGCCGTCGGTCGCTCACGCACTGTGGCTTAGGGTCGTTTTCGTGTGACGTCATGCTGACTGCATTTTTGCGCCAAAGTGAAGCATATGACTTTTAAGCGGCTTTTCATGTGACTTTATTCTTTGGAGAAAGTGATTTCTAAATTGCTGAAAAAGGAATTGTTTATCCGTCTATAAAGTCCCAGTCTACATTGTCGGTGTGGGATTCTTCGGGCGGTGCAGTTTTGCCGGGATTTGTTCCGATAAGATTCAGTAGATATGATGTCAGAAATGTGGGCAAGCCCTTTTCCAGAGCCTGTTCAACTGCCTCAAGAATACGGCGGACGAACATTTCCTCACGCTCGCGGCTCTCGAAAAACGGGTCGAACTCTGCGCGTTTCTGCCGTTCAAAAAAGTCGCACACTGCAAGGGTTATAGCATGATTTACAGACTTGAATTTCTCCCTGTCGAGGTTCTGCAAATACTCCCACGCCGTTTGCTGTTCAGGTTTGGAGAGATTGAAACGGAGTGTTGTGCTTTTGATTCTGCCCAAGTTGTTCACCTCTGTTTCTGGATTTTTTCAAGCGCGAGGGTTTCGTAGCCTTTCGCAGTTGCACATATATCCGAGATGATTGAAATCCGGTCGCTTGGCGGAACGAAATTTCTGAAAATACAGCTCCCGCCGCCCGCGACATACAGCCGCATGAGTTCCGGATTGTACTCATATTTGCGAAGCGCGTCGAGGATTTCAGCGCTGTATTCTCTGGCGGCGCTGCGGATACACGCGAGGTACTTTTCGCTGATGTCCGCCTTACCATACCGGAGCACGCTCTCAATAATGCTCTCGTCAATCTTCGTCCCGAACCTGTCCATAACGGCATTTGCGGCGCGGATAACGCACTGATTCACGCCGAGTTTTTCCGTCCAGCATTTGCTTGTAACGGGTCGTGAGTTGGTTATGTACATGATGTTCATGGTGCCGTTTCCGATGTCCGCGAGCATATTCACTCCGCGCATTTCTGAGAGCCTGTCGATTACGGCGGTGTAGCCCTGCGGGAACACCGAACATCCGACAAAACGCAGCTTGTACAGCCGGTCGTTGAACTCAAATTCAACGCGCTCGTTTCGCATGAGGTAGTTCGTGAACTCCCCGCGCTGCGACTTTACCCAAGTTAGCGGGAGTCCAGCCGCAAGGTAAACATCTGCCTCGGAAATCCCGGCGCGCCTGAGTTCTTTCGCTGCGCCCATGAGCGTGAGCCAATAGTAATCGTTGTCGCTCGCTTTGTCAGAAACGAACGCCTTGTGACCCTCTCCGCAGCTGTAATACATTCCATCGCAGCGGAGAATGTTCGAGCCGAACGCCGGTCGGTTTGCGGACGGAATTACGCCTGTGGGCGTGATGGTGTTCGCGGTTTTGATGTTGCCGTAACCGTGGTCAATTCCTATGATTTTGATGTTGTTAAGTGTTTTCATTTTTGTCCTCCTTAATGGCTGCCGCACTGACAAGAGTAGGCTGTTCCAGCAGCTGCATGATAAGCTGCTCGGAAGTTTTCTGTGCGGACTGATTACTGTACGAGGTTACAATGAACTTTGTGCCGCCGATGTCCTCCTCGTACTGTTCGCCTAATCGGCGGTAGTTGTTTTCTTCCATGAGTTTCCCTCTGATCGATATATTTCGCCTTTCTGCCACCGCGGTGATTGCACTTTCGGCGATGTGTTTATTCTACTTGATTTTATCTGAAAACTCATTGATGGGACGTTGACGGGAAGTTGAGAAGTTTGAGCTGATAATTAAATTTATAGATAGAAAAGCGGCTTTGTCTGATGGGATAGAGCCGTGGAAATAATATTGAAACCGTAATGAATTCTGTTAAAGGAATATTCAATCAAACAAAGGTACCTTTAAAACAAGATAAACTTGATTTTTTAATCAATAGATGTTATACTTGTAGCAAATACCAACAAGAAATGAGGGTGGGAAATGCTATCAGCACTTCTTTCAATGATAAATGATGAAACGGACAAGGAACTTGTCCGTTCGTTGTACGAAGCTAATGAGCAGCTCATGTATAACGTTGCATATAATATTCTTCATAACTGCACGGACGCAGAGGACGCTGTACAGGATTCTTTTGTCAGCGTGATAAATCATCTTGAAAAAATACGCGAAATAGACTGTAACGAAACCCGTTTCTATCTTGTTATAGTAGTGAAGAACATTTCGCTGAATATGCTCAAAAAGAAGCAGCGCCATCCGGCGGTCGATATTGATGAGGTATTTGACGCTAAGTCAGACGAAAATACCGAGGAGGAAATTATCAGCAAAGTCAGCTCCGATGAAATCAAGCGTGCACTGCGTGATTTATCAGATAATGATTATGATATAATGTTCCTCTACCTTATCAAGGAGCTTACTCCGTCTGAAATCGCACAGCTTCTTGGAATTACCGGGGGTCAGGCTCGGCAGAAGATATTCCGTGCAAGGCAGCGTTTGATAAAACATCTTGAGAAACGAGGCATTACCAATGAAACTTGATGACCTGATATATGATGGAATCGAAAATACATTAGATGAACGGCTTTCACAATACTCTGCCGATTTGAAGAAACACCATTTTTCGGCAGCCTATAAAATACGCCGCCATCAGACTATACGGGCTTTATCCAAGGCTCAGAAAATATCAGGGAAGTTCTCTGTCAGACGCATAAGATATGCTTTGCTTGCGGTAATTCTTGCGGCATTCCTGCTGACCGGATTCAGTATCTGGTATTCGGTCGGAGGGTTTACATTCAACGCACAAAGGGATCATTCAGTTACATATATAAGCAGAACTCCCGGAGATAAAACTAAAATAGAAAGCGTATATGGATTACCGTATGAAACAGGATTTTCGCTGACAGAAAGGCAGAGCGATGATGCAGATGTCATTTCAATATATCAGTCCGGAGAGAAAGAAGTTACGCTATGGCAAACTATAATTGGAGATGTACATAATTTCAACACAGAATACGGAACTCCGGAAGAAGTAAATATCAACGGCTGCAATGGAGCGTTTATTCTCGAAAACAATGGCGAGTGTGGTGTAGTATGGACAATGGACGGATACTTGTTTACTCTTAATGGCAATATCGACAAAATGTCACTTTTGAATTTGGCAAAAGCTACAAATTTAGAAAAATAGACACAAATGCTGTAACGGCGATTCTCATAAATTGTTTTAGTTGGTGAGAGGGTAAATCTCAAAACTAAAACAGGAGGTGAGAAAAATGAAAAGAATTGTAGTATTGGCTGCGGTGCTTATAGCTATATCTACCGTTTCTGTAAATGCGGCTGCAACAACTGTTCCGGAAAGTGTATACGCTGATTCTATTGCTCCATATTACGAAACAGCTTTTGACGCTGTCAGCACATTAACGCTCAGTGGAAAAACGGTAAAATGCGAAAGTAAGCTAAGAGGTCATTCTGATGTAAAGAGCTGCAAAGTTGAACAGACTCTTGAAAAGAAGCTGGGACTGTGGATATGGAACTCTGTTGACGGCGCAAGCTGGAACGGCACTATATCAAGCATTTCCGGCAAAGTTACCAACAGTATATCTGGATTACCCAGCGGCACCTACCGTTTGAAATCTGTTTTTACAGTGAAAACTTCAAACGGAAAAACTGAAACTATTACGGTTTACAGTGATGAAAGCATGGTGAGTTAAGAGGTTCCAACTTTAATGATTTCATCAAAATAGAAAGGAATGGTTATGTTGACATCAAGCAAATCAAGAGCAATACGTTTTATTTCTTTTTTAGCAGCATGCACAATTATGGCGTTAATTTTCGGAATGTTTGCCAGCGCAGAGGTAACCTGTGATATTCCAGTTTCAAGGTCATTTGATTGGTCTGTTAACGCGAACAAGTCTAAAGTTAGTACAACTGAATTGTATCTTTATCCAGGAGATATTGTATACTTTAATTGCACCTACACTCCTAGTGTATCTGGGGTGAAATTTGGCTTGTCAGGACCATCAGGTGTCAAAATGCAATCTGCATCATCAGGCTCTTTTAAGTATACTATGACAATTACTGAAGAGGGAATCTATAAAGTTCGAGTTTCGAATCAGTCTTCGTCTACAATAAAGGCAAAGGGAACATATTCAACTGGTTGTACTTACCCTTTTAGAAGCCCCAATATTGCCAAAAAGTTATCTCAGGGGTACGGTTCTTCACACTATGGTATAGACATAGTTGCCAGCACAGCAGGTGCAATATCCGGATATAAAATTTACTCTACTGGAAGTGGCACAGTTAAAGTGGCAACATATTCATCAACCGCCGGTTATTATGTAGTTGTTGTAGGCGACGGCGGATTAACAACACGCTATTTACACATGAAAAGCCAACCCAGTGTTTCGGTTAATGATACTGTAACGCAGTCAACGCTTCTAGGCTATGTTGGAAGCACAGGAACTTCATCCGGAGCACATCTACACCTAGATGTTAATACAGTAGGTGCATATTATGGTGGAACTAATTCAAACAATGTAAATAAAGATACAACAATAAACCCGGTAACTCTTTTCCCGCAAATAAGTTTTGATTAACATTTTTATATAGGAGGACATTGAGATGAAAAATACATTAAACAAAATAATTGCCGTAATAGCTATGCTTTCAATGCTTATTTCGTTCACTGGCTGCGGAACAACAGTCCAGACTGAAAATAACAGCGAAACGGTAAGCGGAGAAATGACGCAAACCATGCCTGCTCCATTTTCAGATGGCTCTGACATAGGTGGAGATGAGCACAGCTCATTCTATCAGCCATGCCGTGGAACACTTGACAATATCCCTGTGGAATTGATGCGTCTAAGAGATGAAACGGAAGTGAGCAGTTGGATAGACTCATTTACACCTATTGATACCACCGCTCCTGACAGTATAACTGAATATGCTAATATTTTTTCGTTTATCTCCAACTTTAATATAACTAAAGATGAAGCTGAATCTGCTCTGTCAGTTTATCTCAACACAGATGACGAGCAAATAAAGATCACCCATGATGAGCTTGATCTTATACTTTCTGGCGATATCAAAGCGATAACAACTGAATTTGCGTCAGATTACTCTATTGTTTCCGGAGAAAACATCTACGCGCCAAGCTGGGTATACTTCCATTCAGCAGATGATTATAACTCAGCCGGAGTTACCGCAGCTGACCTTGCTGAAAAAGCCGAACTTTACGCAGAGATGGGTTTCACAAACAGTGCTAAAGTTGCTTTCGAAGCCAAATTATCCGAATTCTTAGGAAATCCAATAGTTCTCTCAGAAGAGCACGTTGCTGACTCCAAAACTCCCATTATTAGTGACTTAGAATCGGATATAGGAATTGAAGAAGACGAATAATATGTACCCTGTGGCAGCTAAATCTGCCTAACCGAACGCTGAAATGGAAGAGTGGGTGGACGGCATTAATAACTTACTTCTCGTCTAAGGAGGAAGATGTCAGTCAACCCACTGCTTCCATTATAGATTTGAGTCCGGTCTATCTCTGCACGGCTTGTAGGGTTTTTCCGGTATATTATAGGAGACCAGCTATGAAAAGTCAATAGACAAAAGCGCCAAAAATTAAGCGACAAGTTTGGCAGGATTGAAAGGTGTATCAGAAGTCAAGAGCTTAAAAATAACTCTTGTGAGCTTATGAGCGACATGACCAAGAGCGCCGTAATGGTTAAGCCCCTGAGAGCGTTTAAGGTCGTAGTAGGCTTTGAAAGTAGTGTCGTTAAGGGTGAGCTGCCAGGCAGAATTGATAAGTGCAAATCGAAGCAAGGCAGAACCACGCTTGGACATACGGGTAGATTTAGCGGTAAACTGCCCGGATTGGCGAACAGTCGGGTCAAGACCGGCATAGGCGAGAAGCTTGCAGGGCTTTGAGAAGCGCTTAATATCACCGATTTCACCAAGAATGCAGGCGGCATTGACCGCACCGATACCGGGAACTGTCATAAGGACGGAATTTAAGGATTCCATTGCTTCCTCAATGGCAGAATTCAGGTCATTAATTTGCTGTTCCAATAGCTCGATCTGTGAATGGTTTGGGCTATTTGAATGGATATATAAGGGTTCTTCACCCCGACTGAGGAGAGAGCCAGACTTTTTAGAGCTTCGGCTGTATCTTTTCCAAAGCGCCCATGCGAGGCTTTTGAGAGAAGAGTGCACAAAGTTGATGTGCGTAAGGCGGCGATCTCCTTGGGTGAAGAATACTTCTTAAGCAAAGCGTAGGAAGCAGCGATATGTATTCCTGATTTGAAAAACTTGCCGAATTCCGGGAACACAAGATTGACATATCCTGCAAGCTGAATTTTCAGTCGGGCCTTGGACTTCTTGAGGTTTTGGCGGAAGCGGCAAAGCGTTTTCAGCTTCAGGGAATCAGCGTCACGCTGAGAATACAGTCGATAAGAATTGACCATGAGCGATTTGATAATCAGCATGGTATCGACCTTGTCTGTTTTGGTTTTGCGAATTGCAGTTTTGTGCAGAGTTGCTGTCTGAATAGGATTGATGACAGCGAGCCTGAAACCGGATTCGTAAAGAAAGCAGATGAGGTTTTCGGAATAAATTCCGGTTGATTCCAGACCGATGAGCAGTTTGCTGCGGTCAAATTCCGACAGCTTTTTCAGCAGAAGGCAGAAGCCCTCGGCATTGTTCTGAAACGCAAACGGCTTTACCAGAACCGCTCCGGAATCGTCTGAAACGGCAGCGTAGTGCGTGTCTTTAGCAACATCAATTCCAACAAAAATCATAGTGATCACCTCGAAAAAAAGTAGCACCGCTTGTCCACCTGATTTTATCCGCGTATCCTTGCGTGAAATGAAAAGTCACCTGAACGGGCTTTATCCAGCTATAAACATCTTGAATAAAATCGTGGCAATAAACTCCAAAAAGCCGTCATGCGGCAGGACAAAATAAAAAGTCCACGGTGTTCAAGCTTATTATATCATATCCGCAAGGATATGATATAATTTGCCGATATGTACGGAGTTCGCCAAAGGCGAACGTATGTGCAAGGCATTTTGATCTATAATAAACGCTTTGCGTTTATTATATCACATTTCGGCGCGGGTCGCCGAAAATTTGAACAGTTCCTCTCGCTACGCTCGCTCCACTGTTCAAATTTCCCCTTGCTTCGGAGATGAGCGTAAATCTTATGAAAGGATATGATATGGGGCTTAACTATATCATACAAGGTTATTATGGATATTAATGCTACAAAAAATGAACTTGAAGCCAAGGCTTATGCTAAAATAACTGTATCGCCAAATAATCTATCATTTAAATCAACAGCATCTTCAAAAACAATAAAGGTGACCTGTTCTGATAGTTCATGGACGGTTGGCGGTGGTAACGATTGGTGCACTATTACCAAAGTGTCTAACACATCTGCTAAAGTATCCGTCAAAGCAAATACAAGTGATTTTCGGAGCACCGGTGTAGTATGCGTCAATGGCTCTAATGTGGCTACCATATCTGTTACACAGGAAGTTTTGCTTGACCGAAGCAAATTAGTAACCGCTTATAAGCAGATAACCAATAGCAGTTGCGCAGCAACCTGTGCAGCAATGTGCGTTAACAAGTCCCCAGAGACATTGAAAAACGATGGCATAGATTTAGAATATGCAATGTGGTCTACAATTGCAACTAAATATGGATATAAGTCAACGGGGCCTGACAGCACGTCGCTAAAGTCAATATATAACACACTGAAATCAGGATATCCCGTAATAGTACAGGTCAATACTGGTTCAATGGAGCATTGGGTTGTGGTGACAAAGTATTCTGGCAACTCCACAACTTTGAGTGCTGATGATTTTACATGTATCGATCCGTGGGACGCCAAAACTAAGGTCCTTTCTTCGGCAACACGTTATTCTGCTCCTAACAAAGCTGTCGTCTTTAAGAAATCATAATTACTCGCTCTAGGAGGTTACTTGATATGAAAAGAAATCTGATCATTATTGCAGTTCTACTTGGAAGCCTTGTTTTATGCTCTTGTACAAACAGCGCTCAAGTGAACAGCAACATCAATTCTGGTTCATCTACAGATGAAAACTCATCAATAGCGGAATCCTATACAGTGACTGAAAATGGGATATATGATCGAGCAAAGCTGTCGGAGTTTGAATATACCCCCTTGGCGGAATTTGATACGGATTTCTTGAAAGAGAGCGGCTGCAATCAGATTGGCGATTGCTATAAGCGCGCTCAATCATTAGCATTATGGCTGAGTTATGGAATAAGTGATTTCCCGACTCCCAACGGTACTGGCGCATCGACTGAATCGGCAAGCATTGATGTATCAGAATCGGGAGGTGAACTCTACCGTTATTATTTTACCGGAATAAGTTATGACAGCTTTTATAAAGCACTGCTTGATGTATTTACCCAGGAAAAAGCAGATGAATTGATATCTGATGCAGCAAGCAGAATATACTCTTACGATGGTGCTCTGTGGATCGGAGCTGTCAGCGGCGGGGGTGATACATCAGTAGTGAAAACTGAATATCAAGTGACAGACAAAACTGATGATCGAATCGTTCTGAAACGTACAACTTGGCATGTCAATATTGGTGAAGAACCGATTTATGATTCAGCCAAAGATGATGAGTATGAAAAGGAATATGCCGATTACAGTTTTGTTAAAACAGAACAAGGCTGGCGCGCCGACAGTATGCCATTACGGTAATTTGAATTAGAGTTACAAGCACGAAAGGCAGCGAATTTCTCCGCTGCCT
>ULTW01051524.1_pt1 | contig 15218 bp, 13 predicted proteins | sample 1957961 | NCBI WGS metagenome assembly ULTW01 (sample SAMEA4835744, study PRJEB28245) | human gut metagenome | biome: gut microbiome; material: fecal sample | place: Denmark | collected 2008 | reverse complement strand
TGCTTTTAATGCTGTAAATCAAGCAAAACAACTAATGGCTTCGCTCGGCTTTGCCGCTTGCTCGCAAGAACTCCTTAGCGACCGAAGGGGGCGAGAACTCCTTAACTTCTTAACTACTTTCGCTTGCGAAACTTGAATATATTATAATGTGTAGGGGGAATTGGTGCGAAAAAGGGGTTGATTTGCCGATAAAATCTTGCACACTATAAGACTTTTGTGCATAAAATAAAAGTATTTTGCGTTGAAGATGCAGTTTTTTGCACACTTTTATTGGTGGGTGTGCAAAAAGTTATACCTTTGCAGTCGGAAATGGCAAAAAGATTGTGCATAAGTGTGCAGAATATTCCATTAGAGTTCACTAACAAGGATAATATACATTATATAATAATAGAACATTATGTCTTTTAACTTACTGAAAGGAAAGCGCGGTATCATCTTCGGCGCATTGAACGACGCATCTATTGCGTGGAAAGTAGCAGAACGTGCCGTTGAGGAAGGCGCACAGATTGTATTAACCAATACTGCGGTGGCTTGCCGCATGGGTACAATCGACGAACTCGCCAAGAAGACCGGCGCAGTAGTTATCCCAGCAGATGCGACATCTGTAGAGGATTTGACCAACCTCCTTGTGCAGGCACAGGAGGCTCTGGGTGGCAAGATTGACTTCGTGCTGCACTCATGCGCTATGAGTGTAAACATGCGCAAGAAGCGTACTTACGATGATCTTGACTATGGTTTCTTGAACAAGACCCTCGACATCTCAGCAATTTCGTTCCATAAGATGCTTCAGGCAGCCAAGAAGCTCGACGCTCTGTCGGAGAACGCTTCGGTGCTGGCTCTGACCTACGTGGCTTCTCACCGTACATTCTTCGGCTACAACGATATGGCGGATGCCAAGTCGCTGTTGGAGTCGATAGCCCGCAGCTTCGGCTACATCTACGGTCGCGAGAAGGGCGTGCGCATCAACACCATCTCTCAGTCGCCTACATTCACCACAGCGGGCAGCGGCATCAAGGGCTTCGACGGTCTGTACGACTTCTCTGACCGCATGTCGCCTCTGGGCAATGCGAGCGCTGACGAGTGCGCAGACTACTGTGTTGTGATGTTCTCTGACCTGACAAAGAAGGTGACGATGCAGACTCTGTTCCACGACGGCGGCTTCTCGAGCATGGGTATGTCGCTGCGCGGTATGACACAGTACAACAAGTCGTTCCTCGACGAGAACCGCGACGAGCAGGGCAACATTATCTACGGATAAGCGATTGTTCTACGGATAAACAACAGACATGAGCCGTACCAATAATGCGACGGCTTACGCAGAAACAATAAAAAAGCGAGTAGCAGAGGTTGTGAAGCCTCAGCTACTCGCTTTTACTATTTTATCAATGCAATACGTTCTATTAACGTCAATGCAATACATTCTATTAACGTCAATGCAATACGTTCTATTCGGACAACGACACAGATTTATTTAGCTACAGCTATACGCGCCTCCTGCAGCACGCCGTCCATGAACGTGTCGGGGTTCACCTTCTTCAGCGTACTCTTCATCTCGTCGATGATTGATGTGCAGGTTTGCTTCTCGTTATCGGTGAGCAGTTTGCTGTGCTCTCGGCACAGACGTGCTATCTTGACAACGATGCCGGTCTGCAGCGTCTTCGCATCGGCATCCTTTATGGCGTCGAGGAAGGCAGCGCGCAGATTGCCGAACTGGAGCATGAAGTCGATGTCGGTCTTCACCTCGTTATTTGTAGCCGAAGGAAACGAGCGCGAATTGAAGACACGCACATTGCCGTCGTTGTCGTACGTAGTTGTGGTGACGCCGTTGTCGTCGAGGACGGTCTGCGTGCGCAACATGCTGCCCTTATTAATTGGTTTCAATGCACCTCTGACGCCCAACTTGAACTCCTTAAAACGAGCCGGCATCACGCCATAGATGTGATAGTAGTAGCAATGATACTTGCGGCTATCCTTGAACCATACAGCCAGATAGGCGTGACGGCGCATGGAGTCGGCGGGGTCCTTGAAGCACAGACCGTAGTAGACGTGCGACTTGTGTGCACCCAACTCTACGCTGTATTCGTTGTTGGCTCCATAGTCGTACAGACGGTTGGTAGCGAGCGAGCTGCTGCCCGGTTTCTTGATGAACACATTGTAGGCATCGGACTTCGCAAGTAGCAGTTCCTTCTCTATCTGTGCGAAGAGTTTCTTCTTTTTCGCAGGAACGGTGAACTCGGTGAACTTGCAATAGCTCACGCCGCTATCGGCGCAAACGACATTATAGTCGGAGTTGGACAGCACTTCAGTAGAAGGATCATTCAGCACTATCTTGAACACCTTTTCGATATTACTCTGCGCAGAAGCCGCAAACGCCTGCACTAAGAATATTGCCATTATTAAAATCTGTCTCATACGTAATATATTTACAGGGTTGTTTGTTATGTTTTCTTTATTATGGGTTATTGCTGTATGCTGTTGCCCGTGGCTTCCGGCTCGTACTCGTCAGCCTCAGCGTCGTCAGTTTCGAACAATTCCATAGCCAGAAGCTCGAGCTGATTGATCTCTGCCGACTGGTTGGCATTTATAGCATGAAGCAGGATGTCGGCTTGGCGCACAGCCTCCTCGATATCGGTGGAGTCGGCATGGGTGGATGCGCTCTTGTCAGCCTCAGCCACATACACCTTCGGCGGACGCGGCTGCCAGTAAGGGCGAAGAGACTTGTGCAGGCGCCGTTTCCCGGGCTGCTGTTTCACGCTGTCTGCGAGAATACGCTGCGGTTGTTCGGCAGATATGCTGTCGGCGATAGAATCGGCAGGCACAAGGCGAGCTGCTTGCTGAGCCAACGGCGCGTTCGACGACTGACCAGACGGCGTATTGTCGGGAAGCAGTGCCGAAACAGCAAACACGAGCGAAGCAACGGCAGCAACCGATGCCACCCAAAATAGAGCGTTGCGCAGCGTGAAGCGCTGCACAGCCGGAGCTGCAGCCTCATTCTGCAGGTCTTTCTCAGCCTTTTCTGGAGCGAACATGCAGAACATCTCGCAATACGCGCTCCAGTCGGCAGCAGATATAGCGTCAGGTCGGTCGGCGTCGGTAGCCGTGCAGAAGAAATCAGCCAATGCGGTCTCCTCCTCAACGGTAGTGGTACCGTCCATGTAACGCTTCAGAAGTGATATTATTTGTCGATCTGTCATGTTCTGTTCCTTTCCTTTATCTGATTGAATAGTTTTCGTCGTGCCGAGGAGAGCATCGTCGCCACCGAATCCTTGCTGATGCCTAATATGGCGGCAATCTGCTCATTGGTGCGGCGCTCGGTCTGACGCAGCCGCATCACCTGCATCTCGCGCGGCGGCAACTGCTCTATGCGCTGACGCAGCCATTGCTCGTCCTCTTTCCATTCGAGCTGACTCTCTGGAGTATTGTTGTCCGACTCCTGCTGCAGAAGCCAAGACATGTGCGCTTCGTCGCCGCTGATGCTTGTCGGGCGCCGCCGTCGCAACGTGTCGATAGCCACATTGCGAGCAATGACAGCCGCAAGACGAGCGGCATGGGCTGTGTCGCGGAGAGAGTCGTGCACAGCCCAAAGCCTAAGCATAGCGTCGCTTGCCGCATCGTCCGCATCATCGGCACGCGCAAGATAGCGGCGGGCATAGCCAAGAGCTATGTTGCGCAGTTGTGGCGACATCTGTTCAAACTGTATTTGGTTCACGGTAGTCGGGTATTCGTTAGCTTTATTCTATTTTTACACTCATAAGTGCTGGGGCGGCACGCATTACGGACGGGCGATGATGACGCCGTCGGGTGTGTCCGGTCTGCGCGAATTATATGTATTGCCAGTTACGTTCACATTACTGCCCATGTTGAGCAGTTTATCGTACTTCAACATACTGTCGTTTATCTTGCCCGAACCTAAGACATACTTTTTATAGTTGCCGGCTTTACCCGAAACAGAGATGCGACCAGAGCCGGTAAGCGTACAATTAAGATTGGCAGCTTTGCTTGTTCGGCAGTTGATTGTACCCGAACCAGCCATCGTCAGTCCTACATAATCAGCCTTCACATCGTCGACAAGGATAGTGCCCGAGCCAGCGTTGTTGAAGTTAGCATGACTGGCTACCACCTGGCTCACGGCAATCTTGCCCGAACCTGCCTGATTGAACGTGACAGCCGTAGACTTCATCTTGCCAACAACAATCTGTCCGCTGCCACTCATATTGAACACTCTCACGTCCGGTGCTTTTACGTGCACAACAACGCTGCGCTTGTCCGACGAATCGGAAGTTTCGACATACACATTGCCAATGACCTTGCCGTACTTTGAGATGTTCAGATCCGAACCATTGCTCCCTACGCGTATCCGGTCGAATGCTGCGGCGTCGCCCACAAGGCTCACTTCATACGTACTGCCTTGCTCGTACACTACCTTAAGCGAACCAACAACGTTTATCACGCTGAAAGGTTTCACGCTCAGCTTCTTCTCGCTCTTCTCTGTTGCATACAACGACGTCGTAAGCATGAGCATCGCAGCCGTCAATATCAAAACAAACTTTCTCATAAGATTATCTCCTATCTATTTAAGTTGCACATTATATATATGTATAGGTAAGTGCTGAAAGAAGGTCTCAGCGCCCTGCCCTTTCTATAAACAATAACGCAAGAAAGGGAAATTCTAAATATGCCGACACCGCATTTAACACATATTTAACATGTTTCAAATTAATAAAGCGTAATTTGAACCGAACAAGCGAGGCTTTGCTTTGCGACTATCAATAAAATATCGTAACTTTGTAAGCAACAATATATCAACTTGTTTTTATCCTAAGACTCACATACCACTATGAAATCTTTAAAAGAATTATACAGAATAGGCAAAGGCCCGTCGAGCAGTCACACAATGGGACCGCAGAAGGCTGCACAGACCTTCGCTGCGCACAACAAGGATGCGAAATCGTTCGAGGTGACACTATACGGCAGTCTGGCAGCAACGGGCAGAGGTCACATGACCGACGTTGCCATCGACGAAGTGCTGCGCCCCATCGCTCCGCTGAGCATCGTGTGGCAGCCTAAGGTGTTCCTGCCCTATCACCCGAACGGCATGAAATTCGTAGCGTTCGACGCCGAAGGCAACCGCATGAACGAGTGGATATGCTACAGCATAGGTGGCGGCGCACTGTCGGAAGGCGAGAAGAGCCGCTGGTTCAACAACAAGCGCGAGGTTTATCAGAAGAACACGCTGCACGAGATACAGCAGTGGTGCGAGAATCACGGACGCGGCTACTGGGAGTACGTTGACGAGTGCGAGGACGAGGACATCTGGGAGTATCTGATGGAGGTTTGGCGCGCCATGCAGGAGGCTGTTGAGCGCGGCATCGACCATGAGGGCGCACTACCTGGTCCGCTGAAGTTGCCACGCAAGGGTCCAATCTACTACGTGAAGGCGAGCGGCTACAAGCAGTCGCTGCAGTCGCGCGCTTTGGTTTACGCCTACGCCCTCTCGGTGAGCGAGGAGAACGCATCGGGCGGCACCATCGTCACCGCCCCCACCTGCGGTTCGTGCGGCGTATTGCCAGCCGTGCTCTACCACCTTGCAAAGGGACACAAGTTCAGCGACACACGCATTCTGCACGCCCTCGCCACAGCCGGCATCTTCGGCAACGTGGTGAAGCAGAACGCCTCAATCTCGGGTGCCGATGTAGGCTGCCAGGGCGAGGTAGGCGTAGCGTGCGCCATGGCTTCTGCAGCTGCCTGCCAGCTGTTCGGTGGCAGTCCGTCGCAGATAGAATATGCAGCCGAAATGGGACTGGAGCATCACCTCGGCATGACGTGCGACCCGGTGTGCGGATTGGTACAGATACCGTGTATCGAGCGCAACGCTTTCGCCGCTACTCGCGCTCTCGATGCCAACCTCTATGCGTCGTTCTCCGACGGAACACACAGCGTGTCGTTCGACCGCGTGGTGAAGGTAATGAAGCAGACTGGTCACGACCTGCCGTCGCTCTACAAGGAGACAAGTACGGGCGGACTGGCGCAGGCTTACGAGCAGCACATGCGCAAGTTGGCGGAGCAAGCAAACTCGAACGAAGAGGATATCAGTAAGTTTGGATACAATTAAGCAGTTCCTGTTGAGAACTGCTTAAGTTGAGAGTTGAGAATTGAGAGTTATGATTACCATTGCAAAAATCTCATGATTTAAACGTTAGCAATAAAACAAATCATAACTCTCAACTCTAAACTCTCAATTCTCAACTATAACAATCTGCGGTGTGCGTAGTGCAGGCTTCAGCTCGCCACCGATATAATAAACGCCGAGCCGTGTGGGCACAGCCTGTGCCCCTGCTCGTGCGAGAGCCTGATTGGCGAATGTCGTGGTGAGCCATTGCCCTGCGACAGCGTCGAAGACATAAAGATTACCACTGAATTTATACCAGCCGATTGGCTGCTTGAGGTAATCGTCCTTCTTCACACACTCATATCTACCGCTAATTGCATCGAGAAATATCGTGCGGTTCACGCCGCCTGTGGCGTACAACCGATTGGCGTCCGCCCACGCAATACCGCCCGAGAGTGTCATCTCCTCGCCATCAGCAGAGCGCGGAGCAGACAGAACGCCCCACTCCTTCGTACGTATGTCGTAGACATAGCCATCGGTGTGTACCTTGCTTTGCTCGCCATGGGCATAGAAACCTCCCCAAACATACACCTTATTATTATAAGCAGCGGCTACGGGCTGCACACGTGGCGCACCCGGGACGCGGAGAGTGACAAACGCAGTGTTGTTAGATGCTTGAACAATCGAGTTTGCGCCTTGGTTGGTGACGTTTGAATCGAGCTGATAGCGCAGAACATCGGCAGACGGTTTGCCGTTCTGATTGCCACCGACAACGAACACATCCGTTCCTGCGAGTGCCACAGCCATGTTGTCCGCCGTAGCAGACAGGTCTGCAAGACGGTTAAGCGCAATACCGGTGCCGGCAGCGTTCAAGCGTACACTATAAACCGAGGCAAGCGAGTGGTCGTTGTTGTTGCCACCGATGAAGAGCAGACTGTCGCCACTCGCAACCGTTGCGCCATACGCAGCCGGCTCGGGCAGGAAACCCACCAAGCGCCATTGCAGTGTCTCGCGGTCTATGCGTGCTGCATATACACCAGCGTAATACTTTTTCGGCTTACCTGCTTCGGGGAAGTTGCAACCGCCAGCCATAACGAGATAATCACCTATCTGACCGGCATAACATGCCGACACACCGAGCGAATAGCCAGGCTCGGCAGAGGGAAAGCCAACAACGCTATGCACGTGCTGCGCAGAGAGAGGCAGGGTAGCGAAAAGAAAAAGGAATAAGGACAGGAGTCGGTTCATAAAAAATAGAAATTAAAGGGAGGAAGGTGGGGCAAGACTATAGAATTTCATAAGTTTTGACCCACCCTCCTCAAAAATGGGTGCGTGGGTATGGCAGGATGCCATACCCTCCTATGATTATGCTTCGAGCTTTTTCAAAATCTCCTGACAGAGCATGTAGCCCTTGATCATCATACGCGGAATGTGGAACGGACCCTTGTAGAGGTTGCCCTTAGCCGGCTGTGCCACTGTTCCGTCGCGATGCAGATAGCCGTACCACTCGCCGTACTCGGCATCGGGGAAGTGGGCGTATGTCCACTCGCTGATGCGCTCGTGACGGTAGAGATACTTCTCGTCGCCGGTTCCGAGGTAAGCGTAGAGCGAAGCGATGATGGTCTCGCACTGCGGCCACCAGAACTTCATGTCCTGCGAGTAGTCCTGCGGTGGCAGGTTCTTGCAGTCGCGGAAGTTGATGATGCCGCCGTACTGCTTGTCCCAGCCCCAGTCCCACGACCAGTCGAACACCTGCAGAGCCATGTCGAACATCGGCTTGTCCCAGCCGCGCAACTTAGCCTCCTCCATGATGAACCAAGAGGTCTCGATGCAGTGGCCAGGGTTGATGGTGCGGGTCATATTGGTGTCGATGAACTCGCCGTTCTCGCCTACTGTTTCAAGCAGGCACTTGAACTCTGGATGGATGAAGTACTTCTTCAACTTCTCTATCGACTCATCAATCTGCTGAGTGAGTTTCGGATCGTCCACCACCTTGCGGATGCAAGAGCCTACGTTGATGAGAATCATGACGATGCTATGACCCTGCAACTTCACGTCAGCCTCGAACTTAGCAGGCAGGAAGCCCGGTGTAGCGAGGAAGCGCTGTGTGTCTTCAAACACCTGGATGGCGCGCTTAGCCCAGTGCTGGTCGCCTGTAGCGAGAGCATATTCAGACATCGCGATTGCGGCGAAGGTCTCCGAGAACACGTAGCGACGCTTGCGCAGTGGCTTGCCCTCAGCCGTCACAGAGAAGTACATATGTCCCTGCTCGTCGAAGCAGTGCTTCTCGATAAACTCGAGTGTAGACTTGGCAGCGTCGAGCCACTCCTGGTTCTTCTCTACATTGTTATAAGCGAATGAGCAAATGAAGGCGAAACGGCCCTGAAACCACACTGATTTTGTTGTATCCATCAGCGATCCGTCACGGTTGACGCATGTGTACACGCCGCCATTCTCACGGTCCAAGCCGTACTTCATCCAGAACGGCATGATATTCTCGGTCAGGTCTTTCTTGTAAGACTCAGCCCACGACTTGATATACTCTTTTACGTTCATTTTCTTAAAGGTGATATGTTGTTATGTTGACGGGTTGACATTAGAACTGGTTAGCACGTTCGAAGAAACCGATCTCTTCAAGTTCCTTCTTCATCTGCGCCTCTTCCTCGTCAGTCATGTTGCGGAACGGCACACGGTTAGGTCCGAGGTCGAAACCGAGGAGCTTCATGATGCGCTTTCCGCCCACGATATTTCCGCGGAAGTGACAGATGACGTTAATAACCTCCTGTGAGAAGTTCTGCTTCTCGCGAGCAGTCTCGAGGTCGCCGCGGTTCCATGCGTCGATGATGCCCACAAGCTCACGACCGTTGTAGTTGGTTGTGCCGCCGATGCCGCCACGAGCACCGCCCTGAGCAAGGCTCGGGAGGATTGTCTCGTCCTGTCCGTGGAGCATGTCGAACTTGCCACCACCGTAGAGACGGCACTGGTTGTACTCGTAGAGAGCCTCGTAAGTGTACTTGATGCCTGCAAAGTTCTTGATGCGTCCGTCGACAGCCTTCAAGAGGTCTACCATCGGCAGGAATGCGCCGTTGAACGCAGGGATATGATAGTAGTAGAACGGCAACTCAGGAGCAGCGTTCGCGATAGTCTCGCAGTACTCCACGAGTTCCTCGATGCGACCAATCTTCGGGAACGGAGGTGCCATCGAGCCGATGCCCCATGCACCAATCTTCTGAGCGTGCTCGGCAAGGCGCACACTCTCGCGCAGACAACAGCTGCCTACGTGCACAATAACCTTGAAGCCTTCGGGAGCAACACTCACCCAACGCTCTGCAAGCTGCATACGCTCCTCGGTGGTGAGCATATATCCCTCGCCAGACGATCCGTTGATGAACACGCCCTTCAAGCCATTCTTCTGCAACATCTTTGCATAAGCCTCGATTGGTTCGAGATTAACGTCACCATTTGCATAGAACGGTGTAAACGGTGCGTCGATAAGTCCTACGATTTTTTCCATAGTCTTGTTTATTTAAATTGGTTATTAAATTATTATCTATTGTGGGATGATAAGTAATGAAAGAACTGAGAGAATTAAGATAGAGCAGAGCAATCTCACCACCTCAACATCTCACCACCTCAACATTTATTCAACATTGTCTGATGTTGGGCGTAAGCACGCCAGCTGCAACACGAGTGCCACGATGACGATACCACCGAGCACGGCGAAGCCCATGCCGAGATTGCCACCATCGGTCCACTTGCCGAGCAGATGTGTAACGGCAGCACCAGCGAACACGCCCACCATATTCATCACTCCGTAAGCCGTAGCACGATACTTAGCCGAGATAATCTGGCAGAGTATAGGCATGTTGTTAGCGTCGAACATGCCGAAGCCAATGCCGAACAGCATTCCGGCTCCCACTACCGCCACCACGCTATGGCCGAAGCCGAGCAGAACAAGTGCCGGGATAGTCATGCCCAAGCCGATAGCACTGGTATAGATACGTCCGCGTATGTTGCGCAGCACCCACTTGTCGGACATCACGCCACCGAGAAGCACGCCCACAAAAGACGAAGCGGCAATGGTTATGGTAGACATCGGACCAGCCAGAGCCATGTCCAGACCGAGGTTCTTTTCAAAGAGCGTAGGCAGCCAGTTCTTAGTAGCCCAACCAGGGAGGCTCGGCACAGCGAAGTAGATGAGTATCACCCAGAACGCCCATGTAGAGAGCACTACGCTGAGTCCGCGCCAAAGGCTCTCCTTCTTCATCAGCGTTGCAGGATTGGGCGAAGCTGCGACAGCAGCCGCAGCCTTCGGTTTGTCGTGCAGAAGCAGTGCAAGTACCACCGAGTAAGCGATGCCGATGATGCCGAACCAGTAGAAGGTGCTATGCCATGAGAAGGTGGCAGCGATAGTAGCACCAAATCCGCCCACCGCCTGACCCACGTACAGACCCGTCATGTGTATACCGATAGCCAGCGAGCGCGACTTGCCCTCATGCCAGTCGGCAATGAGCGACAATGCGGAAGGTATATACAGAGCCTCGCTCACGCCCATCAGCGCACGCAACCAATAGAGCTGGGTGAAGTCGGAGGCGTAGCCCATGAGGTACGTAACGGCTGACCATACGAACAGGCTGCCCACCACGAGCTTCTTACGGCTCACACGATCGGCAACAACACCTGCGAACGGACTCACGAGACCATAAATCCAGAGGAACACAGCCATGAGCGCACCGAAAGCCTCAGCCTTCTGTAGCTCCACAATATCGAGCTTCATTGCGTCCTGCATGGTTGAGAGCATCTGACGATCCATATAGTTGAGCAATGCCACCACCCAAAGCAGTGCCACTACGAGCCACGGATAGAACTTTTTGTTTTTCATTTTTGATAGAGATTTGTTTTTAGTTGTTTGTTTTTCAAGTTTAAGGCTGCACTCCGTAGCTGAATGCGGGGCGCAGCCTATCTTATTCAATGCAAAAGTATCATTTTTTTTCTACACGACAAAACAGAACGTGTGCTTAATTAATCTTTCCAGCCTCACGCTCTGCAATTTTTTCGTTTGCCTTATCACGGGCGTATGCTGAGTCGTGCGTCTTTCTGTCTTCATCGTAGTAGACGGTGCGATAGGTGACATTACCTCCTCCTCCACCTTTAGGCTCGGGCATTGCGTACAGAACGAAGCCTATAATGACTCCGACTATAAGAATCTGGATAATCAGTTTGAAGATAACGACAACCAGTCCCCATACGGCTACGATGCAGCCGAGTATATAGACAATAGTGAAGAGCGTGAGCAGGAGACCCAACTTCTTGCTCTTCATAAGCTCGATGTTGCGCTTCAACGAGAGAAAGACACCAATGCCCAATGCCAAAAGTAAAGAAACGAGTATTAAGAGTGACTCAACCCATCCGCTTAAGCCCAAGAATTCAAATATAAGTGCTGACACTATCACTACGGGTAACGCGGCGAGTATGCTTATGAGTGCTGGTTTCACAGATATGCCGTCGTGTACGTCGCCGTCGAAGGCTTCGCCCAAGATTACAGGCTCGTAGAACTTGATGCTCATAACCTGATAGAACACAATCAAGCCGAACGGAATGATGCGCAGCAACGAGCCAAAGAAGCCATAACGGTTCTTGTCGCACCACCAGAAGCAGTCGGATCCCAATACGCTGTAAGCCCATATCTCAATCAGCGTGCCAACCATGATACATGCGGGTATCGCCACCACGGCTATCGAGCGTATCTTCTTGCTCCTCATAGCCAAGATGTTGAGCACCATAACGCCGAGGAAGAGTAACGCTATTATAATATAAGGTATAATAGAATAGAAGATGCGGCCCTGTATGGTATGCGCCAGCTCGTCCGACTTCGTCAGTACCTTGTCCTCTACGCCATCCGGGTTGTCCTTACTGAACACGAGGTTCTCGCTAAGCGTGCAGTATTTCTTGCCGTCTTTCAGTATTACGGCATAGCCAATGGAGCTTCCCGTATCAATCATACCCTTGTCGTAGAACTTATCCACGGCTTCCACTTGCTCGCCATCGTGCAGATAGAACATGAGTTTCTCGCCCTTACTGTAGTAGGTGTCCTCTGAACGGATTGTCTCTACAACATCATATACAGCAACAGAGTCGCCACGTAGACACTTCACGTCGTACTTCTGCGCACTTGCCGCTACGACATATAGCAGCAGCAACATCAATAGGTTAATCGCTTTCTTCATAAGTTTTGTTGGTTTTTGGTTTATTAGTTATGTTTATTAGTTGCGTCTTTTCACTTCTACAAATATAGTAATAAATACTCAGACTGTGCAACTTAAACCAAATAAAAAGCCCCAAAACCGAATAAAAGTGCTCGTCTACTGACACTTTGTCACCAAAAACAACTAAAACAGCCGCCCGTAACGACATATTGTCACACATGTAACGTTGGAATATAGTTTGTGTAATGGTTTATAGAAAACAAAAAGAAAGGAGAACGATATGACATTCGACAAATTCACAATCAAAGCACAAGAGGTTGTTCAAGAGGCATTGAACACCGCACAGCGCAGTGGTCAGCAGAGCATCGAGCCGATGCACTTGCTGAAGGCTCTGCTTGTGAAGGCTAAGGACGTTACGACCTTTATCTTCCAGAAGCTTGGCGTGAATGCCATGCAGGTGGAGAGCGTTGCCGACGCCGAGCTGCAGCGTCTGCCGCGCGTTCAGGGCGGACAGCCTTATCTTTCTAACGATACCAACGCCGTGCTGCAGCGTGCGCAGGACTTCGCCACGAAGAACGGTGACGAGTTTACGAGCGTAGAGCCTATTCTGCTCGCTCTCTTGCAGGTGAACTCTACGGCGAGCCGCATCCTCAAGGACGCAGGCATGACCGAGGCTGACACCGTGAAGGCTATCCAGGAGCTGCGCCAGGGTGAGAAGATACACTCACAGTCGGCTGACGAGAACTTCCAGAGCCTCTCGAAGTACGCCAAGAACCTCGTAGAGGAGGCGCGCCAGGGCAAGCTCGACCCCGTTATAGGTCGTGACGAGGAGATACGTCGCGTGCTGCAGATTCTCTCGCGACGTACTAAGAACAACCCTATATTGATAGGTGAGCCGGGTACTGGTAAGACTGCCATCGTGGAAGGCTTGGCGGAGCGCATCGTGCGTGGCGACGTACCAGAGAACCTTAAGGACAAGCAGCTCTACTCGCTCGACATGGGCGCACTCGTAGCCGGAGCCAAGTACAAAGGCGAGTTCGAGGAGCGACTGAAGAGCGTAATCAAAGAGGTGACCAACGCCGACGGTCGCATCATCCTCTTCATCGACGAGATTCATACGCTTGTAGGTGCAGGCGGTGGCGAAGGTGCCATGGACGCAGCCAACATCCTCAAACCGGCACTTGCGCGTGGCGAGCTGCGCAGCATCGGTGCTACGACGCTCAACGAGTACCAGAAGTACTTCGAGAAGGACAAGGCTCTGGAACGCCGTTTCCAGACCGTAATGGTCGACGAGCCTGACGAGCTTTCGGCTATCTCCATACTTCGTGGTCTGAAGGAACGCTACGAGAACCACCACAAGGTGCGCATACAGGACGATGCCTGCATAGCTGCCGTAAAGCTTTCGGAGCGTTACATCTCCGACCGCTTCCTGCCCGACAAGGCTATCGACCTCATGGACGAGGCGGCTGCAAAGTTGCGCATGGAGCGCGACTCGGTGCCCGAGGAACTCGACGAGATTACGCGCCGACTGAAGCAGCTGGAGATTGAGCGCGAGGCTATCAAGCGCGAGAACGACACCGAGAAGATTAAGCAGCTCGACAAGGACATCGCCGAACTGCGCGACCAGGAGAAGGCGTTCCGCGCTAAATGGGAGAGCGAGAAGGGCTTGGTGAACAAGATTCAGCAGGACAAGCAACAGATGGAGCAGCTGAAGTTCGAGGCGGAGCGTGCCGAGCGCGAGGGCAACTACGAGCGCGTGGCTGAGATACGCTACGGCAGACTGAAGGCTCTTGAAGAGGACATCCGACAGATACAGAACCAGCTGAAGTCGACGCAGGGCGGCAACGCCATGATACGCGAGGAGGTGACAGCCGACGACATAGCCGAGGTGGTAAGCCGCTGGACGGGAATACCCGTTACGCGCATGATGCAGAGCGAACGCGAGAAGCTGCTGCACCTTGAGGAGGAGCTGCACCGCCGCGTCATCGGACAGGACGAGGCTATCAAAGCCGTGAGCGACGCCGTAAGACGTTCGCGTGCCGGACTGCAGGACCCGAAGCGACCTATCGCTTCGTTCATATTCCTCGGCACGACGGGTGTGGGCAAGACGGAGCTGGCAAAGGCTCTCGCCGAATACCTGTTCAACGACGAGACGATGATGACGCGTATCGACATGAGCGAATACCAGGAGAAGTTCAGCGTGTCTCGACTCATCGGTGCGCCTCCAGGATACGTAGGCTACGACGAGGGCGGTCAGCTGACGGAGGCTGTACGCCGCAAACCTTACTCTGTCGTACTCTTCGACGAGATAGAGAAGGCTCACCCCGACGTCTTCAACATCCTCTTGCAGGTGCTCGACGACGGACGACTCACCGACAACAAGGGCCGCACCGTCAACTTCAAGAACACCATCATTATTATGACTTCAAACCTTGGTAGCCAATACATACAGGCTCAGTTCGCCGGCATCACGCCCGAGAACCGCGACCATGTCATCGGCGACACTAAGGAGAAGGTGATGGAGATGCTGAAGAAGACGATACGTCCGGAGTTCCTCAACCGTATCGACGAGACTATCATGTTCCTGCCGCTCACGAAGGAGGAGATTGCGGAGGTTGTAACGCTGCAGATGAACACCGTGAAGAAGATGCTGGAGCCGCAGGGCTTCACGCTCAACGTAACGCCGGCAGCTATCAATTTCCTCGCCGACGAGGGCTTCGACCCAGAGTTCGGTGCACGCCCTGTGAAACGCGCCATACAGCGCTGCGTGCTCAACGACCTCTCGAAGAAGATTCTCTCCGACGAAGTGAAGCGCGAGCAGCCTATAACTATCGATGCAGACAGCGAAGGCTTGGTGTTCCGCAATTAAAAAACGCAACAACTGTCATCCGCATCGGTCGACA
>ULTW01006281.1_pt1 | contig 15256 bp, 19 predicted proteins | sample 1957961 | NCBI WGS metagenome assembly ULTW01 (sample SAMEA4835744, study PRJEB28245) | human gut metagenome | biome: gut microbiome; material: fecal sample | place: Denmark | collected 2008 | reverse complement strand
AGCTGGTACAGAGTACAACCAAAAGAAAGTAAAGTTTCCTAATGATACTTCTGTTATTGGCAAAATACTGTCTGTTAAGTGTGAAATTGTTAAGGATAACTTGCCGATTGAATCTGAAATTTTGTCGTTAGAATTAACTGAATAAGGAGGTGTTTTATGGAAGAAAAATTAGTTACAAAGAATGATTTGTTAAATAAACTCCGTGCATATAAAATAACTCCTGATGATGAAAATATTCAGTATAAAAAGAAGATTGAAGAAGCATTAAAAAATAATCCGTGCCTTTTATATGCATTAAATGAAAAAGAACTTGAGCCAGAACTTTTCGATGATGACGGAAATATCAATTGGGAATGGAACAAAGAAAAGAAAGAATATGAACCATTAGGAGAATGGGATAGATATTTTGATGGAAGCTCTAATATTCGTCCTTATTTGTTTATCCCTGACACTCAGACCGAGGTAAAACATTATATCTGTTATCAAGTATCTTTTGATGAGATGCCTCGTTATCAGGATACATTAAAGTATACGAATATCACATTTACTATTTTTGTGCATGGGAATGACAGAGATGATAAACTCACTGGCATTCCAAGACATGATTTGATTGCTTCTATTATTAGAGATCGGTTCAATTGGTCAAATATATTTGGAATGCAGACACATCTTATCTCATCAAAGGAATCTACGACAGATAGCAATTATCTTGTTCGCACTCTTGTATTCCAAGTTGTTGATACTAATGGAATCGTTAAGACGACTAATGGTGTAACGAGTACAAATAACTATCAGTTAAGGCGGTGATATTATGGCACAGCAAAATACTGATATGTTAGATGGGCTTCAAGCTGCTGTTTTAGCTGATGCTCAAAAGAAACAAGCTGAGAATAAAAAAGAATATGAATTTGATCCACTTGCGATGTACTTCGGTGAAGATTTTTATGTCGCAGGAATCAAAATTGTACAACCTAAGATTTATGATATTTTGGATATGGGAGAATCAAAGTTTTATTCTGGCTTATCTCCTATCCTGTATAACTCTACTTCGATTCGTGTTATGCTTTGGGATGCACAAATAGATTGGTGTAAAATACATGATATTGAAGTCTTTAATATTCTAAATAAAATTCCTTCATTTGATTTTTCCGCAATGCGGTTAATTTTCCCAGATTATAAAATCGAAAAAATGCAATTGATGAATATAAAATTACCTGATTCAGACACTTCTGAATTATGTCTATACGACAAAGATCAGGACTTTATATTAAAGGAATCTGAATACAATCAAATTGCAGAATATGTAAGGTCTATGCTTAATATTCATCCCAAAATTGAAATGGCAAAAGGGAAAATCACAAAGGAATGGATGATAGATGAAGACAGGATGAACGCAGCACAACGTACTGATAAAGAAAGTTCTACACTTCTTCCATTGGTATCTGCTTGCGTTAATCATCCAGGATTCAAATATAAATTACAAGAATTACGACAAATGGGAATTTGTGAATTTATGGACTCAGTACAAAGATTACAAGTCTATGAATCAAGTCGTGCACTTATGGCAGGATCATATAGTGGATTCTGTGATGTAAGTAAAATTCCAAGAGAACAATTTAATTTCATGCGTGAATTGTATGCGTGAATTGCATGAATAATTAGTGAACTATGAGCGATTTATTAGTCGCTCTTTTTTAATACAAATTTTTATATTTTTAAGGAGGATTTTTATTATGGCATTTAAGTTAGGTGACGTAATTATTGACCGTCTTCAATTCGGTTATGGTGCTTTAGCTGATAAGGCTCTTTATGCACTTACACAGCTTCAGAATGCGACAATTGATATCACAGCAGATTCAACAGATGTAAAGGATAAGGATGGAAACCTTGTATACAGAAAGTATTCTGGTAAAACGGGCGAAATCACAGCTACTAATGCTTTCCTTAACCTTGCTATCGCTGAAATTGTATCTGCAACTGATGCAGAAGTTGCAACGGCAGAAAAGGCAATTGTTATGCCAATCTTTAAGATTGTAAAGGCTGGTGAAACACTTGATATTACAGATGCAGTTGCAGATTCATTCGTTGTAAACGCACTTTCAACAAATGGTTCTCTCGGCAAGGCATATACAAAGGGTGCAGATGTATCTCCAACAGAATTTAAGGTTGATGCCGATGCAAATACACTTACACCACCAACAGACACAGATGAGGTACAGTATCTTGTTAAGTTCAAGAAGAATGTTAAGAGTGGTGCAAAGGTTACTATTGCTGGTGATAAGTATCCAAAGGCTCACGAGCTGTACTTCAAGGCTCTCGCTGTTGATAAGTGTAATGTAAATGGTGGTTATCGTGCAGTTGTTATTCACATTCCATCATTTATCCCTTCTCCAGAAGTATCTATTGCTCTTGAGGGTGGAGATTCTCAGACAATGGATTATAAGGGTGCTATTCTTACAGACACATGTTCTGTTGGTCAGGAAATGGTTGAAATCTATTTCATTGACGAGGAAGAAGAAGCCTAATCTGATGAGTAATATTGAGGGCGGTTATATACTGCCCTCTTATTATATTTAAGGAGATGAATAAATGAATAAAAGAGGTTTAAGAACCTGTTGCGTGTGCAGGGGCGAGCATCTTTTCTGTCCTCAATGCCGACCAGAAGATAGAAATAAACCAACATGGTATTTTGCATATTGCTCTGAAAATTGCAAGGATATTTATACTGTTACTTCTGATTATGAAGACAAAAAGATTTCAGCAGATGACGCAAAGAAGCAGCTCGATAAACTAGATTTATCTCGGATTGCAGACTTTGGTGAAAGTTACCAAAAGGCAATTATGAAGATTAACGAAGAAACAAAACCAGTTGAAAAAACTGATGATGTTATTAAGGAAGATGAATCTGTTATTTCAGACGAGAGTACAGATATTCCAACGAATAAGTATTATAGAAAATCCAAAGTCAAAAAGGTTAAAGACGATGGTGTTATTGAATAGTGATTTTGAAAATTCTGATAGGGGGAATGTAACTTTACTATTCAATAGTGTTAGTTATATTCCCCTATTTTTTACGTTAAATAATGGAACGAAAGGAAAATATGGTAGAAACAAATTTAAGGGAAGCAAGAAATTACTTACCACACGAAGTTGTTCGTATTGTAAATCCCAAACAGCAATTATTATATATTAAGAATAATGTGTATCCAATAGATATCTATACAAGCATTGATGATAAAGATAATGCAATTCTAGCGATGGTATTTTTAAAGACAGCTACATCAGATGTATATAAAAAGTGGTGTAATTATGAGCTTTCATAGGTAATTTATATGAATGAAAAATATAAAAATATACCAATCTCAACTCCTATAGAACCAGATATAGAATTAGACGGTGGATATCCGTACTGTCAACGTTGTTATACAGAGTTGAATTGTTATCAATCACCATGTCCTCTATGTGGGCAAGTCATAGATTGGTCGTGGATGAATAAGGAGGGAAATTAATATGGATTTAGGATTTTTAGCTGAATATGCTGTGCCTATCATTGTAGGTATTTGTTTATGTATTGGTTATATGCTCAAGAATGTTGTTAAGACAGATAAAATTAATTCTTTTATTCCTGTAATTATGGGCGTTCTTGGCGTAGGACTAAATATATGGATTAATGGAAAATTCACACCAGAAATTTTACTTGGTGGTTTAATTTCAGGGTTGGCTTCTACAGGTTGTTATGAGGCATTTAAAAATTTAATTGAAAAATTTAAAGAGAAATAAAGAGAGGTGCAATCATGACAGAAGCACTTCAACAGTTATCTCAGTATAATTTTCTCAGTGTATTGATTCTTATATTTCTTATTATTTCTGTTATTGTTACTGCTGTAACGTTAATTGGAAAATTTTCAGAAATTATAAAAAAACCTGTGAGTTGGGTTCGAAAAAAAAATGAAGATCATGAGTTGTTGATTAAAACTTCCGAAGGACTTAATCAAGTTCAAGATTCTATGAAGGATACTCAGGTAGTCATTCAGAATTATTCTGAAAACAGAATTCATGATAGAGAACAAAGCTTTGCAATTCAAAAAGAATTAATTGAGAGCATATCAAAACTTACTGAATCAAATATAATCAGAGATAAACAAATGGAAAACATGATTTGGTCACAGAAGGAATCTTTGGCTGATAGAATTAATCAAAAATATAAACATTATTTAAACATTGGTGGTATACCCGAAGATGAAGTAGATGAATTTGTATCGCTACATTCTGCCTACAAAGCTATTGGTGGAAATCATCATGGTGATGCGAAATTTAACTATTGTATGGAGCATCTTCCGATAATCCCAGTCGAAGTGAAATTAAAATATGATAAATAATATGAAAGGGTGGTTTCTTCGGATGCCACTCTTCTATTTTAGAATGGAGTGAAAAGGAATAGCAAGAACAAAATCAAAATATCATGTAGATATTTCAGAACAAGGTAAGAAAAATCGGACATATAATGGCGTAACCTATGACAGTCTAACGGAGCTTAGATTTTTACAAGAGTATATCGAACCCAAGATGAAAAGTGGAGAAATATTATCATATGAACGTCAAGTAGAATATGTTCTTCAAGATAAATTTAAATATAAAGGTAAAACAATTTTACCTATTAAATATAGAAGTGATTTTAATGTTATATGGTCTGATGGCACTTTACAGGTTTTTGATGTGAAGGGCAATCCAGATAGTATGTCACTTTTAAAAAGAAAAATGATATGGGCTAAATACCCAGAAACTAACCTGACGTTTATTTGTAGAAATCTCAAATATGGCGGCTGGGTAGAATATGACACATTAAAGAAATTAAGACGTGAGGCAAAAAAATGTACTCAGAAGAAATAGACTCACTGCTCTCTTCTCATAATTACATGATTGACTCCCATATGTACAATCATATATGTGATACATCACCACAGATATCATATATCAAATATGATGCATTTTCTCAGAAGACAACAATTGTAACAAATGATGGGTATAGTTGGATTTTTATAGTGATTAGGTAAACGTTTAATGCAGTAGACACATATTGTAGTAGTATATGTATAAGATAAAATAATTCACACATACTACATATATGAAAAATAAAGTTTGGTATTACAGAAATCAACAGAATATTTCTTTGCGGCGTTTGTCTGCGATGACTGGTATATCAGTATCTGCGTTAAACAAAATTGAAAATGAAGACACAAATGATATATGGTTACATCATGCCGTTGCTATATCAAAAGCACTCAAGGTAGATTTATACGAATTATTTTGTCTGAAATAATTTCTTGGGAGGAACAATTGAATATGGAAGGAAGAGTGTTTTATAAGCTCGTATGTGTTGATGAGAGTGATCCGCTTGAATATCAAACTCTTGAAGACATAAATTGTGGATGCTTAGAGGAAGTTCACGAATATGTCACAAAGAATATTGGTAAACACAAAAATGCCAAGTGGATGCTACTGCCGTTCAGTACATAAAATTGATTAAGAGGTCGATTTATATCGGCTTCTTTTTATTTGCAAAAAAAATTAGGAATTATTAAGAAAGATACTTATGCACAGTTAATTGTAGATAAAACAACATTTGAGCAGCAAGCTTATGATGATAATGGAGAAACAAAGTATCGTAAGACAGATAAGATTAGAGTGAATTCTGTTGCTCAGTATGTACAGTTTTGTCGTGCCGTAATTGAATTATATACAGATCTTGAGATTGAAGATGGAAGTTTTATTAAGGAATATGATGCGTTGAAGTCATCTGGCTTACTTGATATTTTAATGGTTGGCTCTGAACAGAGAGATCCGCTTATTCCAATAAGTGAGTTAAGTGAATTTAAGACAATTCTATCCATGAAGCAGTCGGATATACAATTCAATGAGACAACTGCTCAGGCGTTTATTAGCAAACAGATTGGAAGGATTTCTGATTTGGCAAATGTTACTCTCACACCGCTTATGAACGTTGTAAGTAAGAAGCTCGATGAGATTCCAAAGGAAGATTTAGATAAGGTTATTGAGTTTGCTAAGAATGGTGGATTTAAAGAGGTATAGGTATGAAGAATAGACATATTGGTGAATTAAAGATTGTTAATGAAGACAGCCTTATGAATTACAAAGGTTCGACAGATGATTTAATTCTTGAAAGAACTAACGAATTAACTTTTAATTTTAAAGAGTATTCGATAGATGTCCATGAAAGTGTTATTAAACTACAGGAAGATGGAACACTCAAAATTACATGTTGTTTTTACAATGATAAATTATTTAATGCTTATAAACATAAGGATAAAATTTTGACATTGGAAGTAAAAGGTATGTTTGTAGATGTTAAAAACAAATCAAAGATATTCCCATATTCACAAACATATAAAAAATATAAGTTTATATCAGTACAAGGTTCTTTTGATTGTGATGGACATTGGATTTATATTTTAAAACCATGTTTATAATAGGAAATTCAAATTTCTTATTAAAACGAGAGATAGCACCACATTACGAATAATATGATGCTATCTCCTGCCTCCTGATGTACTTCTTTTCTTTAAGTCTTCGGCTACAATTAGTCAGATTGCAATGAAGATATGGATTAGTACATGTAATGGATTTTATTATTTTGCTTGTTCTATTGTTGATTATAACATTTATAATCATATTGTCAAGCAAATACTTTCTCTACTTATATTATTTGTACCTCAAGAACTTATATAAATATAGGATTTGGTGTTATAGTTTTGTGTAGCAGAAGGTGACTGGTCTTCTACCGTTCTATCCAATTCATAATATTAAGTAGATACTCGTATTTTTGGTTCTAAGTATAGTTAAGTTATACTATTTCTTTTTGTTGTCTCTGTAGATTGTGTATATTAGTCCTACAACCGCAACACACGCAGAAACTATCGAACAAGCTGTTTCCACTACAATAATCCTTATCTACCAATATTTACCACAGGTATATATATTATAACAGAAAAATATTAATTGTAAATTAGAAAAGCCACGACTGGTTTGCCGTGGACTTTCTCATTCTCCTTTTAATCCTTGTGTCTTTCTAGTCCTTATAGAAAGAGCACCTAATATCAATATCTCTGAATAGTGCTAACTTCACACGGATGTCTTTCATGCGGTGGTGTCGCACATAAATCCAAACAGGAGGTAAGACGATCAGAAGTATGATGACGAATAATAAAGCAACCATCATCAATATGCTCCTTTCTATGACGCAAGTCATGTAACTTTGTGGAGAATTTTATTTCTCATCCAATAACAGCGTGCGATGACTGTGCCACTTTTGCATACAGTTTGCTATCAGACAAATTAATTATAGCACAAGGAATGGAAATTATAAATAGGCTCTATGGCGGTCAAATGTCATAGGGCTTTTCTTATGGAGAGTGGTTATACTGCTCTCCTATTTTAGTGTAAAAATAGTGAAAATTTTGGAGGTGATGATATATGGGTTCGTTTAAATTGGATCAGAATTTTATAAATAAGATAGAAAAACAATGTCAAGAAAAAGCAAAAAATTTAGCACATGAGGCTTCTGAAAAATTAACAAATCATTATATTACATTACTTGATTGGTATTATGCCGATTATCAACCAAAACTAAATAAATATGATGAACCATATTATATTCGTACCTTCAATTTATATAAATCAGCTCATAAATATTATAAAAATGGAACTGATAGATTTTATGGTGGTGTTCGTATTGATGGTTCTACTATGAAAGATTATCCAGGAATTAGAAATTATTCAATATCTGGACAGGATTTATTGAGCACATATATCTATAATCCATCTGGTACATGGCATGGCGGTGATTGGCATGGTGGTTATGGAGCTGCGGCGAGTTTTAACATTTATAACGAAATGGAAAAATATAAACATGAATTAATAAAAGACATGCAGAATAGATGCAAAATCTAATAAGGAGGAATTAAAATGGCAAAAGATGGTGTAGTAAGTATTGCTATTGATTATAAGTACGAGCTTAATCAGATGATTCGTGATTACGAATCTGCTTTAACCGAGATGGCTTCAAGTGATAAGTTATCAAAAGGAATGAAGGTACAATTTGATAACACAATTGCTGAATTAAAGCGTTTTAAGGCAGATATGGAGAAATCTTTTTCTAATTTAAGCATCGGAAAAGTGGATAAAAACAGTTTTAAGGCTTTTAAACAAACTGTTAATAAGAATTTTGAATCTGTTCGTGCAGAAATTGACAATCTTAATTTAGCTGTTTCAACTATAAATTCACAGATAAAAATACTTGGAAATGGTGTTGATATAAGTAAGATAAGTAGTCAATTTAAAGATTTCCAAGATTATGTACAGAATACAAATAATGCTATTGATACAATGATTAAGAAGCTTGGCGGTCAAGGTGTTTCATTAATGTCATTTGATGATAGTGCAGTACATCAAGCAAAATCTCAGATAAAAGAAATTAATAAATTACTTAAAAGTACAGATGAGTTCAGCGATGCAAAAGGTTCAAAATATGAATTATTTGATACAGATCAAGCTCAAGCAGAATTAGATGTGCTTGCTAGGGATTTGAAAAATACTCTTGAATTAATCGAAAAATCAGAATCGGAACTTTCAAATTTTGATAAAAATAGTATTGGTTTTCAAAAAACTATTAATCAAATAAATATATTAAAACTAAAAGCTGCCGATTTACATGATTCTATTCAACAGTTAATGGACATTCCTGATAAAACAGGGGAATATACATTTGGTGATTCAATACTTATTTCTGATGACGATGTTGATAAAAAAGTATCTGAATATGGAAAAATTATAAAGGGCACTTTAGATGAAATTCGTGAATCTGCCATCAAAACTCGTGAAGAGTTAGAGAAAATTGTAACACCTACCTCTTCCAAAACAGCTTCTGCAAAAATATCAGATAAACTCAACTCAAATTCAGCAGAATTAGTAAGTGGTGTAACAATTGAAACTACTTCATCTGAATTATGGAAAAAGTTATCTTCTATTCTTGAAGATTTACAAAATGATCTTAATAAAAATCCCGTTGTTGCTCCTGTAAAACTTGTAGTCGCACCAAATGCAGTATCATCTGATAAAAAAGGTGAAGTTGGTGCTATTAGTAAGTCCTATTCAAAAAAATATCAAAGAGAATTGGCAAACACTGGTGAGGATGCAGTTATTGATTTAGAAGGTGTTTATAAAAAAACATTTACTTCTATAATGGATGAAGCTGTTTCTTATTCTAAGGAAATAATTTCTAAAATTCAAAATATATTTGAATCTTCTCCTATTAAATTACATTTTGATTTTAATGAAGAAGAATTCAAGAAAATATCAGATACACTTCTCTCTTCTGATTCTGGTAAAAAGATTGATATTACAGGTCAGATTACAGAATCAAAAAAGGAGGTTAATGAACTTGCTGAGAAACTTGCTGAAGTTAATGAATTATTAAATTCAACAGATTCGAAGGATTTTAGTTTTAAAGGATTTGATAAATTTGCAGAAGAAATTTCAAAAAGCCTTGGTCAATTAACCGAATTACAGTCAATGTTAAAGACATTGCAGAATATAGAATCTACTCTCGCTAGAGCATCAGGTATAAGTAGTGTCACCGACATCGAAACACAGTGGCAGAATGTATCTAAGTTAATTGAAAATTCTATTAAGTTAGATGGTTCTTTTAGAAAAAATGCAAATGTAGATAAACTTGCTTCAGAATATAATAAATATCTCAATATGGGTGGTACTAATGAGCTATCATCTATTGGAAAGGTTGGAAAACTTGAAAATAGCAAGCATATTATAGATACCATTCTTTCAAAAGTTAAAGAGTTAAATTCTCAGAAAGTAGATACATCTTCTGTAGATAAAGCAGATGATGAATTAAAATCGGTATCTACTACTCTTGATGACGTTATTTCTCGTCTTGATCACATGATAAATTTGACGAGAGATATTGGTAATACATTTTATAAAATGTTCAAAGACGCTTCTGTTAGTGATTTAGATAAACAGTGGTCTTCTATCGAATCTAAGTTCAAATCTATTGCTGATGAATCTGATAAAATAAATCTCTCTAAACAGAAAAAAGATATTCAAGAATTAGTTGAAATGTACCAAAAGTATTCAAATGCTGGTGGTATAAAAACTTCTTTCGATCTAACAGATAATGCGGAAACCATTAAGAAAATAAATAAAGTCTATGAACAGATGAATTCAAAGAAAGACGCATTTCCTGGCTCTTCTACCGACACTAGACCTGAAGCAGAAGGTATGGAACAAGTAGAAAAAGCAACCGAGGAAGCGGTTCAAGCAAAGAAAGATTTTGCCACAGCTAATAAAGGTGTCCAATCTTCTATTGATGGTTCAGAGAATCCTTTAAAAGTTGAAGCTGAATTAATGGAACAGATTGCTAAGTCTGCTCGTGAAGCGGCTGACGCTAAGAAGGAATTGGTTGAAGCAAATAAATTAGTAAAAGCATCTGCTGATGAGAGCAATTCTGGCATGAGTAAAGATGATGCAGAAAAGCAAAAAGTTACTTATCAAGAATTATCGGATACAATTAAACGATATGCCAAAGTATCTGAAAGAGTTGCAAAAGGCAAGAACCTTGACGGAGATATTGATGAAATTAATCGTCTTAAAGAAAAAATTTCAAATCTTCAAAAAGAACCGATTCTTTCTTCGGCACAAATTCAAGAATCGGAAAGACAATTAACTAAACTTCATGATAAGATTAGTGATATTGAAAAACAAATAGCAAAAACAAATCAGAAAAAAATAGATAATGACCTTTTAGATATCCGGGATAATGCAACAAAAAAATTATCTACATACACCAATGCTTCTCGATATACTCCTGAATTCATTGAACGAGTTAGTTCAAAAATAACAGAGATTGGACAACTTGATATTACTAAGCCAGAAGATGTTGCTAGATTAAAGGCAATTGATGGTGAAATCAAAGAAATTTCTGATGCTTCGCAAGATTTGACAAATAGACTCATTAAACAAGGTTCTAAAATCTCTGATATTGTCTCGCAGATGAAGATTTTTAAATCTCAAAATACCAATATGTCTTCATCACAGAAACAAACACTTGATGAAATGATTTCATATGCGGAAGGACTAGAAAAAGCTGGTAGAACAGCAGGAAAAGAATTTGATGATTTACGAGCTTCTTTTTCTGCATTTAAAGCAGATGTTGCTGAAACAGGCAATATGGGTAAAAACTTCTTGAGCCAAATTGGTAATCGTCTTTCTGATATGAATAGTAAATTTGTTGCTCAGTTTTTGAGTTGGCAAGACTGGATCAGATATTTACAGCAAGGATTTAATTTAGTTAATGAAATTAATAAAAGTGTTACTGAATTAAGAAAGGTATCTGATGGAACGGAATCAGATCTAAATAATGCTCTTAAACAAGCAACTTCTGATGCAAAGGAATTAGGTTCTTCAATTAGTAATATTGTATCATTGCAAGCAGATTGGGCTAGACTTGGCTACTCTATTCCAGACGCAGAGAAATTAGCAAAAACAACGCAACTGTATGTTAATGTCGGTGATAATATGTCTACCGAAACTGCAAGCGAAAATCTTATTTCTACACTTCAAGGTTTTCAGCTAGATGCAAGTAAAGCTGAAAGCATAATTGATAAATTTAATGAGGTTGCGAACCACTATGCAATAGATACACAAGGTATTGGCGAAGCCTTGAAACGTTCTGCTGCTTCGTTTAATGCTGCAAATACAAGTTTATCTGAAAGTATAGCTTTAGTTACTACTGCAAATGCCGTAGTACAAGATCCAGATAGTATCGGTACAACATTTAAAACACTTTCTGCACGTATTCGTGGTGCTGAAACTGAATTACAAAATCTTGGCGAAGAAACCGATGAATATACAAAGACAACTTCAAAATTGCGAGATTTGGTCAAATCTCTTACTGGATTTGACATCATGGAAGATGAAAACACTTTTAAGTCCATATATGATATTTTACTTGGAATAGGAAAAGAGTGGAATAATCTTACAGACTTAGAGCAATCTTCTCTTGGAGAGGCTTTAGCTGGAAAGAGAAATGCCAATGTTTTATATTCCGTTATGCAGAATATTGATCAATTGGAAGACGTATATCAAACAGCAGAAAATTCTGCTGGTTCTGCACAAAAAGAACAAGAAAATTATCAAAAATCAATTCAGTATTCTATTGATGTTACAAAAGCCAAATTAGAAGAACTTGCAAACGATTTTCTTTCCTCTGATTTTCTCAAAGGTGCAATTGATGCTGGTGGTAAATTTATTGACATTTTAGATGGCATTGTAAATCATGTTGGTATTCTTAGAACCGCCTTTATTGGTTTGGCTGGATATTTAACTGCAAAGAATGCAAACAAGCTGGGTTATACAAGTATATAATTTGCAAGATTATATACACATACAAATGTAGTAAGCAACATGTGTAAGGCTCAGAATATATCTCGTGCCGAGGTGAGAATCCTTGGGTAAAACACAAAGAACTTGTTAATGAACAAGGAAGATATATAAGTAAAATCAACTACAGACACTACACTGTAGACCTCTGATATGACTGTGTGTGAACTACGCAGCCTCTAAGATTCGTGAGACTTAGATAAGAACTGGAACGGACTCGTGTGACTCATAATGTAACACGATGATCTAATCAGCAGAGAGGCGTACTACCTATATAGGTAAGTGCCGCTCCCATCGACTACCAAGAGGGCGTAGGTTATATGATAACCCACGAAGGTATAGTCATAGTTACTATCATTGAGTGTGATAGTGGCGAAAAAGTTCAATCGTAACTATACGATGCGAAATAATAGTGAGTTTATTACTCTTCTATTGCTGACTTTGTAAAACAGAATAGAAAAATAATTAATTTGATATGCAAAACAGAGAATAATAAAGTGGAAGCCATCGCAAAGATGGACTCCCACAGGAATAAAAGGAAATAAATTATGGCTGATACAACAGAATAAAATTATTTAGATTGATGTTTGTCCTTAGAAATCATACGGGTTATGTATTTTACTTTCTCATCACTGAGTTTTGGATTTTTGCAAATCAGTATTGTGGCTACTAATTTGAGAATCAAATATCCAAAGTAACATACTCCTGTACAACCCAAGATTTTCAATAGTTGCGTTAAGACTACTAACAATTCTACCCTCCCTTCTTTATAGTATATCTTAAAGTTGGGAAATTGTATTATTGCCCAGAAAGGGCTGAATATTTATTTCCATAGTTCGTACCAAACTATAAAATGGTACTTCGTATGGTACATATAGAAATAATACCAAGCTTCATGTCGTGCGATGATATGAGATACGATGGCTCATATACAATCAGCTTGGTATTATTGTACCATATTTTGACAATTAAATATAGAGAATATACGTTCGTCAAAGGTGCGTTTTCGTATATTTGTATTCCAGATTATAATATTTCTTGATTTTTTAATCCATATATGGTAAATATCATATATAATTAAAAATTAGGAGGTATTTCATGAAATCAACATGTCGTACAAAAACAATTTCGTCAATTGTAAGTAAATTAGGGAATGGTGGAATTGTATTAACACATAAACTTCAAAGAGATGAAGGTCAATGGAACACACAACAAAAGGGATTTTTAATTGATTCAATTTTACGTCAATATCCAGTTAATCCTACGTATGCTGTAGAAGATAATGGAGTATATGCTGTTATCGATGGAGTTCAGAGATTGTCAACTTTGCGTGATTTTATTAATGATAAATTTGCTTTACCAGCCAATCTCTTACCTGTTATGATTAATGGCGAAGAAAAAGATATTAGTAAAAAGAAATATACCAAACTAGATGAGGCAACTCAGGGTGCATTACTTGATGCTGAAATACAAATTTACGAAATCTCTGATTATACTGATGAAGATGTTAGAGAGATGTTTAGAAGACAAAATTCAGGGAAACCATTGAATCCAAAACAATTACGAGTGGTGTATGGCTCTAATGAATTTAATGCTAAAGTATCTCAATTGGCAAATAATGAATTTATTAGCATGATTTCTTCTAAAGCACAAAAGAAAAATGGATCAACTCGTGATTGGATTATCCAGACACTTATGTTAATTGCAACAAATCAAGAAAATGATTTTACTTCATTCAGATCAAAAGATATGAATAATTTTGTTGCAGAACATGGAGATGAATATATTGAAAAAATGAACACTTTAGAAGAAGCATTGAATAGAATGAAAAATGCTTTTGAAACGATTGATGATTTGCCTGCAACTTCTATTCCTATGGTACTCTATTCTGCATATAGAATTACTAGAGATAAAAAATCGTTTAGTCGGTTTGTCGATATTGTAATTGATTTTATTGAACACTATGATGAAAACGAAGAATACAAATTATTCGTTCAAAATGGCACATCTAATCCAGAGAATGTATCTGCAAGATATAATTATTGGAAGAATTTGATTAAAGATTTATAAATATCCTTTACGAAGAGTAGTCTGTTGGCTACTCTTTTCTTATATCTATTGATTGTGCGGAATAACCAAAATTATATGAAATGAGGTGAAAACAGTGACAAAATTAAATATTAAAATTAAAATTAATAACATAGAAGAACTAAAACCTATTATTGAACAAATTAAAACATTTAATTTAAATAAAATATCCGAACTCAATCCAGAAGTGGCGATTGAATTCGGATATAACAATTAATCTTCTTTTATAACTTCTATAATTGCAATTTCTGACTTAGAGATGGTAAACGCATTATTCTCAGAATATAAATGCAAATCATATCCTGTAGAATATTGGTGATCAAATATATTCTCACCTTCAAGATTATACTCCGATATTCCCTTGTGACCATAATAAACTTTGTTAATATGGTTGTAGTCTTGGGTTTTACCATCTTTGTTTGTAATTTTGAATGTGTACATAATAAAATCCTCCCTTGTATAAATAATAAATTTACAATAATATTTTACTATTCTATACAATGAAATAATAGATTGAACATTTGTTTTGTTAGATTCTACCAATTATTTGGTTTCCAAGTATAACCACAGAAAGGTCGTGATTAAAATAGATTTTATATATGATAAAATAATTATTCCAATGAATCAATTTGCTGATAGACACCCAAAATTTCCATTGATTATTTCAATAATTTCATTAATTGTTTCCATAGCC
>ULTW01061682.1_pt1 | contig 15309 bp, 2 predicted proteins | sample 1957961 | NCBI WGS metagenome assembly ULTW01 (sample SAMEA4835744, study PRJEB28245) | human gut metagenome | biome: gut microbiome; material: fecal sample | place: Denmark | collected 2008 | reverse complement strand
AATAAAAATTATAAATTTCTTTATTAGTAAAAATTCTAATCATTTTAGCTCCTTTTTTATGAATCTGATGCAGATTTAGATAATTGACTTGCTAATACATCCATTTGTAATTTTAAATAACGAAAAGAAGTTATTCCATCTGCTCCACCAGTTCTTGTGCATGTCATTTTTGGAATAGTATGTGTATGAGATGCAGCTCCGCTCATATAAATATATAAATCATAATTACAAGCCTTTCCTGTTGAATCAGTTATTGATCCTCCAACAGTAATTTTTCCACTGGAACCTCCACCGCCTCCAGAACCTGTCTCTGTAGCAGCTGTTTCAAATCCACTACTTGTATTTAAAACAAAACGGCTTCCGTTTCCTATATCTACAGGAGAAAAATCAATAGATTTATTGGTATAAGATTTACCACTAACTGTTAAACCACCGCAAGTAATCATCCCTTTAGCTGTAATAGTAGCACCATCAATGCTACCACCAGAAATTTTACCAGCCGTAATAGTAGCACCTTTTATAGTTCCACCAGAAATTGTACTACCATTAATAGTAGCTCCAGTAATAGAACCTCCAATTAAAACTCCTACGTCAGCAGATTGAATTTTACAATTTGTTAATGTAGCTTTTAAAATGTTAGCTGAATTTAATTGAGCCCCATTAGCAGTAACTTGCCCATCACTGGTTACAACAAAACCTATTTTATTATTTTCACTTTGTTTATAAACAGCATAAGCATTGCCTTGTTTCTCTAATTCATCAAACTTATCAGGTTTATTACTTTGTTTTTTAAAAGTATTGGTTTTAGTATCTAAAACCATATAATAATCTACGCTACTGGTCGTAATATTTCCAACTCTAATTTCACCTTTAGCTAATAATTGAATTCCATGTCCATCTGGATCAGTTGGATCATAACTGTATATACCTCTTTCAAAACCAGCTTGACTAATAAGATACCAGCCAGCAATTCTACCACTATTTGCTTCTATATAATCTGCTTCTACTTTTCCATCCCAATGAACTTTAAATCTTGTACCTACTTGGAAAGGAATTGCAGTTGCACTACTATCAATTTTTAATGTATATCTTTGAGATTTTCCATCTTTATCAGTATATTTATGATAAGCAGTAATATTAAAATCATATGCTGTAATTTTATTATTACCTAAATCAATTCTTACTCCAGCCTCTGAACCGGCTTTAGAGCTATATTTTTTTGATTGTAAATAAAATTGAGCATGTCCATCTTTATCTTTTGAATTTGTAATATATACTAAAGTTTTTGATGCAGATTTTTCATCATCTGGATTTTCCCTGGCTTTAATAAGTAAAAATGGACTTCCACTACTACTCATTTGAATACCTTGATTTTTTCTAACTGCTTTTAAATTAAAATCATAAGAAGTAATTTTACCATTTGTTAAATTAATTTCCGTACCAGTTTCATCATATGTGTTATAATCTAAAGAACGCATTCTTTGAATTTTATTACTAAAATATAATAAATTATTAGCATGAACTACATTTCCAGATTCATCCTTTTTAACACCATGAATTACAAAATAAGGATTTCCACTATTTGTATTTTCACTGTTTAATTTAACATAGGCTCCAGTAGAAGCATCTGTTGCGGTAAGAGTAAAGTTAAAAGCATTTAATTTACCCTTCATTAAGTCAAAATTTATACCTCTACCATATTCAATTTCCTCTTCAGGAAAATCATCATCTTCAGCATCCGTTTTTTCAGCGGGTACAGACATCTTTTGCTTTGTATAATTATGAGACTGAAGAAAATATTTCTTCTTGCCCGCATAAAAAATTTCTGTACCTTTTTTATTTGTTTTTTCTGTTTCTTGGTCAAGTTCATCTGTTGAATCTGAATTATCTCCTGCGGAACTGCGGACTACAAAATAAGCTCCATTGCCTTCTTGTCCATCTTTACCGCCCGCAGATGGATCTATTTTAATCATAGCAGTAGAATCTAAACCATATGTTTCAAGAATACCATTATCAAGGTCAATTCTCATACCAGCCTTTTTAACATCTGTAGGCTCATCCTCTTTACCATTATAAAACTTTTTCATTGATGCTAAAAAATGTTGACTTTGAATAGTACCTGAATTACCATCAATTAAGATTTGACCTTTTCCAGATTTACCAAAGAACGCACGTCCATTAATATTTAATCCAAAACTCTTTTGACCTGCATTAAATCCATATAGTCCAATTCCACTATAATAATCTGCTAATGCTTTTACGCCTTCTTCAGTATCAAAAGCTGGAGATAAATCTCCCATTAAAACACCATTAAAACGATTTTGAGAATCCTTTTTTCCTGCTCCCATCATCGTTGATAATATTGTACCATTTTCTTCATCGAAAGTCAAACTTCCATCCCAAGAATTTAACAAACTTGAAGAAAAAACATTCTGATAAATATATAATGGTTGAATCCATTCTAATTGAATACCTGAGCTTCCAAAAGAAAAACCAATAACAGAAACTTCTTTTCCATTGTTTTGTAAAAACATAGAAGGCGGAATAAGTTTATGGTCAGAATCAAGTGTAGGATAATATTTTAAATTAGTCGCTCCAGTAGCAGAACTTCTTGTATCTTTTCCAAAAGACATCATCCAATTAATATTTTCTACAGATGAAGTTTTTTTATCAGCATAATGATATATTACATATGGGTCTTGATAATATTTTGGGTCAACTCCCGATGTATTATAAGAAACTCTTGTAGCTCCATCAAATGTAGTGTATTCATCTGTTCTTCTAACTGGAATTGGTAAATAGGTATATAAAGAAATATCTATACCTTTCTTATTATTACCAGTATTTTCAACTAATTTATCTACTTCAACTTTTCCATCAACAGTCTTATCTTCACTATCTGAATTATCATATTTCTTCAAATTTTGAATATTAACTGCATTTGAAACTTTACCTTGTAAGATAAAATAATTCAAATCTTCCATATTATGACTATTTAAAGTTAATGTAACCGCACCAGTTTTCTCATCTTTTTCGCCAATTTCAATAGCGTTCTTTTTATTTGCTTCATAATAATCACCATTAAAACTATACCATTGATAAGATATTTTACTGATATATTTTTCAGTTACATCTTTATTTTGATAATCATATACTCTTGGAATAATAGTTACACTATCTTCTGAGCTGGTAATAGCAGGCTGCTTGTTATCAAATTCAAGAGTAAAAGTGAAATCTGTTCCATTTGTTCCAACAGGTCCAAATACCATTGAGAACTCTGCGGTATAAGTTCTATTATTTTTTGTAATAGTACAATATACAGTATTATTAATTGCGGACTGAGTATAATATTCTTTTATTCTAAAATATTGCTGTGTTGAGTCCGCTTCTTCTGTGCCTGCGGCTTTATTTGGTTTAACTCCATAACGAGTAATTTTAAAATAATTATCTTTGATTTCAACTTGAGTTCTATTCTTTTGATAGTAAACTTCTCGCTCGTCCCAGTTAGTTACTTTTGTGTATTCTTTAGTAGTATTTGAATATGTATAATAATCGACTGTTTTTTTATTCCAATCTTCTTGAGTAACATTTCCAACCTTATCATAAAAACTATAATCAGTATTCTCTGTTGGATGATAAATCATTGTATTCTCTAAAGGAATTGACCAAGTAATCTTTTCTGCGGTATCAAGTTCCGCAACACCTGATACAATAGATGTATATTTAGCAGTTAATATTCTTGATTTAGTAGCTTCAGAAGAACTCATAATTTGGCCAGAATCATTGTAAATACGATAGACTCCATTATATCCACCTTCACCATCATCGCAAGTGATAGTAAGACCTTTAATTAAATCTATTGTATTTTCATCTGGAACCATATTCTCATTTTCAAATTTTAAATCTTTACTAATATAATCATGTATTTTTTCTAAATAAGAATTTTTTAAATTGTCTAATTTTTCTTTTTCTTCATCAGTTCGCTTATCTTCTGGTTTATTTTCAATTTCAAGAATGTCTTCATCATTAGCTATTAAATAATTATTAACATACTCTCTTGACATACATTCTACAATAACCCTAAACATTTCAAAAGACTTTTTAGGATTAGGAGAATACTCTAATTCAAATTTATTTTTTTGTTCTACCATTTCAACCCAAAAAGCACCTGCTATTTTATCAGTTACTCCTTGAGTTAAATCATATTTATACCAATGGACTATTGCCCCTGTTGGAATATCTTCTGCTTGTGCAACAGATTCAAAACTTCTTGTTTTCTCATTCTCGCCAGTTGTTTCATGAACCCATCTAAGAATAATTTTCTTTTTATTTAATTTATTTAATTGTTCAGTATATAATTCTGTCTTATCTAAATCTTCTACTGTAAAAGCTTGTTTAGTATTATCTTTCTGATGTTCAATTTCGCTTTGTTTTGCTAAAGCTTCTTTAGTTTCTGGGGTCAAATGTTCTGCATACTTTTTTGAATCAAAAGTATATAATAAAACAGTATCTTCAGTAAAATCTTCTAAAGAATAACCAAAGCTAACAAAAGGTTCTGAAACAAAAATATCATCAAAATTAGAAGGAGCTAATAAATTTTTACTTTTATCATAAAAATTTTTATCCTGATAAAGAACTACTCTAACCCGAGTAATATTTACATCAGGGTCTAAATCAAATAAAAGCTTCTGTTCAAAGCCTACTTCAAATTTATATGGATCTCCAATCATACTGGAAGAATCTAATTTAAACATATACCAATCTTCGACGGTTTGTTCTGCGGTATTTTTCTTTTCGCCAAGAATATCTATTCTAATACCATAATTACCAAGAATAACATTTCTTGTAGATAAATAGTTCTTAAACTTAGCTTTAACAAGCATTTTCTTATATGCTTTATATTTAACGCCCTCATCTTTTTTGGTATCATCTTTTTCTTCTTCTAATTTTTTATTAAAATTATCTCCACTATCCCAAATAGTTATTTGAGTTTTTTCTCCATTAGCAATAATACCAGTTTCTCCAATAGAACTGGAAATTAAATTTTGTGTAATATCTATATAACTTTTTTCTGGGTCATTAGTATTATAATCTTTTCTATCTTGATCATAACGCCCAGTAATTAACTTTTTATTATTATAATCTCCATTAGGAATATTGACATAAACAGAGGCACCATTACTGTATTTCGTTGATTCAGAATACGCTTTAAATGTAGATGAACCATCGGTAACAGTATATTCACCTTGCTCACTTTTTGAGTCATCAGTAATGGAGCATTTTACAGTTTTATCAAACTGTAAATTTTTAATTTGCTGAGCTGCTATAATATCCATAGCATCAAATAACTTTTTAATGTTATCATCTATAGTAGCTTGACTTCCATTCTCTGTTGCCATATTTAACTCCTTTCTCTCCAATTTCTATTATAACATAAATTTTTATCCAGGTCAAGTGTTTTTAATTGCCCAAAATAAAAAATAGGGATGAATCAAATGATTCATCCCTAAAAAATAAATTAACGTTTACGATTTGCATATTGAGAAGCAAGATTAACAACATTATCAAAGGCTGAAAGAATTTCATCTTTGTTAGTTGCATTTGGAAATTCTGCGGTAATATGGACATTTTGTTCAAGAACACCATTATCTTTATTTACTGATGCAGCAAATAAAGAACCTAAACCTCCGCTTGCGCTCATTGCGTTTAAGTCAATCATATCTGAAATCTGACGAACTATATCTACAGTTTTTAAGAAGTTCTCAGTGTCGTCTTTATTAAGAACAATTTCTTTTTGATGCAACATAGCAAAACGACCTTCACCGCTCCAATCACCTGTATATCCACCAGTATCAAATTTACCATAACTATATTTACTTCTTACTTCAAAGCGTTTATCCCAATACTTATTATATAACCAACCATTTTCAGCTTTTGCATTAATAATAGCTTGTGCTCCAGATACACCTTTTTCTTGAAGTTTTCTCGCTCTTTCTGGGTCATCTCCCCATCCAGAATGATCTCCCCAAATCCAAATTGCGGCAGCTACACCTTCAGCTTTATCTGAATTATCTTTTTTCTTCTTTTGTTTTGGCGGTTTTGGAGTATCGCCTTTATTGCCTCCTCCACCAGTATCTCCATCAGAACCTTTATTATCGCTTGTAACAGCTTTAAATTGAGAATGAGCTTGAACTACTTTTAAGAAAGACTCATATAATTCTTCATTTGATTTAACAATTGCCTCAATAGATTCACTATATTGGTCTTCAAATGCTTTAACGGATTCTACTACAGTTTCAAAATCAGAATTAATTTGTGTTGCAGTATCATCCATTTCAGTTCGTAAATTATCTGAATCAGTAGTCATTTGAGCAACATCATTACTCATTGTATTGGCATAATCATCCATAGTCGTTCCAGCTGCCTCCATAGCAAGCTCATTTTGAGTAGCATAATCATCTGCGGCTTGACCAACTTGACTATACATATCTTTGGCAGCTTGATTCCAATTATCTTGGAGGTCTTCCATATTCTCATATCCAGTAGCAACAGATAACTGAGTTTGACTGAAATCACCAATGTATTTTTCATCTGCCATAGCTTTGTTATCAGTTAATTCACCATAACGTTTTACGTCATTTTCATACAAATCAGTATTATTAGATAAAACATTATTCATTTGTGAACCATAATAACCAAGCTGTTCTCCATAATATTTTTGTAAATTAGCTAAAGCATCTTGATATTCTTGAGAACCAACTTCATATAATTTAGATAATTCAGCAATCTTTTCAGCTTGCTCTTGCTCCATCTTTATCATATTTTCCTGCAAAGTATTAATATACTCTGCATTCATTTGTTGCATTTCATGAAGCTTATCTTCATATGACTGTTCTGCTTCTGCTACTTGTTGTTCATCTGCGGTATATACATAACTGAAATTACCTTCTGAATCTTTAGTCATGCGGACTTGTGACTTAGCATTTTGAGCATCCTCTAATGCCATTTCCGCAATCTTTAATTCATAACGTTTTTGTAAATATTCGAGGTCATATTCACTCATCTTTTTACTATCAGATTGTAATCCGTTGATTTCTTCTTGTAGTGAAGCTAATTCTCTTTTGGCTTTAACATTTTTTGTTTCATCAATAGACTTATTAATATCACGAGTTAATTTAGTTAATTGATAAATTTTTTCATACTGAGGGACATACTGTTCTTCAAGAGTTTTACTTTGGTCCCATTTTTCTTGAAGGGCGGCAATACTACCGGTCAATCCACCAACTTTGGTTGAGAAATCATCAACCATATTATCAACATTATTATCAAATGCATCTCTGGCAGCTTGCAAAGCATCTTCCCAGTTAGACATAAAATCTTCTTGAGCATTCTGTAGTTCATCTTCCATGTTTTTAATGGATTCATCCCACATTTTTACATCTTCTTTATGACCAGCTTTCATAGCCTTATCTCTTGCGGCTTGAGCTGCATCAAGTTGCTGTTGAATCGAATCCATTTTAGTCTTACTTTCAGCTAATAAATCTGTTGCTTGTTTTACTTTATTAGCATTGTAAGTCTTCATCATTTGAGATGTAATACCAAGAGATTTTTTACCAACAATATCAACAATATTACCATATGATTCAGTCATTGTCTGAATATGTTTTTGTTTGTCAATAAGACGATCCATCTTATCGACACCATCTTCAAATGCATCATCCATTTTTTCAAATACTTGTTGTCTTGCTTCACGAAGCTTTTTATTTATATCCAAAAGATTAGACATTACATCTTGAATTTGTTTCATCTCATCATCAGAAAAATTCTCTTTTGATAATAAAGCAATAGTCTTTTTATCTCCTGCGGCCATCTTAGCAGCTAAATCACCCTTACCCTCAAGATTCTTATGATTACCGTTATTAAACATATCATTTAAACCTTGAAGATTAATCTTTCTTTCGTCAAGTGCATTTTGAGCTGTGTCACCGAGAAGTTTTATAGCTTCTGCCGCATCATGCGCGCTATCATCAACTTTATCTAATAAATATTCAAGATATTCAAGCTTTTTATCATTAACCTCAATTTTAATTTCCATAATATATTGAGTTTTTTCAAATCTTTGGTCATATAATTCATTTTCAGCATCAATAACATCTTGAGCTTTATCAGCGATTAATTCATTGGTTTCTTCGTATTGTTTTAACCAACCTGTAAAACCTTCGTACTGTTGTTTAGCAGCTTCAAATTGAGCCTTTGCAGCTTCATCCTCTGTAGTATGACTATTAAATTCTTTAACTGCCGCATTATATTTCTTTATAGCAGCTTTCATTAATTCTTCATAATTAGTAATATTACCATCTTTATCGAACAAAGCACTTTTTCCAAGATAATTTTGAGCTCCAGAAGCAACAGTTTGTTGCTTACCATTTGAATCTGTATATTTAGTTTTTCCATTTTGAAGTCGTTTTTTATCTATTGCTAAATTCTTTTTTGCGGCTTTTAAGTATTCTTTTTGCTTTGCAATAATTTGTTTCTGTTTAGCTATTTCTTGATCCATTAACTTAACTTTAGAAGTTCCATAAGCTCTATCTTTTGCTTTTGAAATTTTATCATATTGTTTAGTTAAAGATTCAAGTTGCTTGCTAATAGTATGATAACGTTCGATTTCATCTTTATTTTTTTTGGTTTGCTCGGAATTGTTGCGGGCAGGTCTTCCGCCTCCTCTTCCACCGCCTCCTCTTCCACCACGGCCTCTTCCTCCACGGCCACCACCGCCGCCGCTTCCTCGAGAACCGCCTCCATTAGAAGAGTTTTTATATTTAAAACCACCACCAGATGCTTTATTAGCAGATTTTACTTTTAAAGAAAAACCACCTGCCGCATTAGTATCTTCAATGGCTTGAGGCTGAGCGCTATATGTAATAGATGGTACTAAAATAGTTTGATTACTAACTTTTCCATCTCCTGCTACGACTGGCTCTGAAGCAGATTGATAAGTAATATTTGGAACTAAAGAATTTACTGTTTTTTGGACAGGCTCTTTCTTTTGAACAGTTTCCAATTCAGCGTCAATACCCATTGAAGCTAAATAATCTGTTGCTTGTTGAGCAGTCATACCAGCTGAATTTACTAAATCTTCCAACTGACTATAAAAATTTCCAGTATCAAGAGAAGCTCCAACTTCAATATCTTCAAAATTCATCGCATCCATGGCCGCTTCAACAGCAGCTTTTTCATCGAAGAAATTTGTATCATCAAGACTTAATTGAGCTTCAATATCTTGTTGCATACGATCTTGTAATTCTGCGTAAGCTTCTTCTGAACCGTTAGCAGCTTCTTTTAATAATTCGAGATTATCTGCACTTGTTAAGAAAGCATCTGATAATGAACTTCCATCAATATCAAACATATCGCCATAAATATTAGCTAATTCTTCACCAATTTCAGCTTGTTCTTGCAAATCATCCGCATTTAAAGCATCCATCCAATCATCATAGTTTTCAGTAATATCTTCAACTGCACTATCATAACGAAGAATAGCTTCAGCAGTTCTTCTGGCTTGTTTTGCGTTATCTTTTAATGAATCACTTAAATCATCTACTTGATCACAATTTTCTTGTAGATGGTTTGCTAAATTATCCAAAGCATCAGTATCTACATCTGAATCAACTGTATTTTGTAATTCTTCAAATTTTTTATTAAAAGCATCAACATTATCTCCAAGAGAACCATTATCCCACATCTCTTGAAGTTCTTGAGTCGTTTCAGCTGTACTGGCTAATTTTTCTGCCAATCCTGATACGTCATAATTTGCACCCATAAAATTATTAAGAGTATCATATAATTGTTGTAATTCTTCTTGAGTGCCATTTTGACATAAATTATCAAGGGCTTCTTTAGAGTAACCTAATTGACTACAAAGATTTGTAGCATTAGTATCTTGCATAATACTATCAAGGCCTTGTTTCATTGAATCAAGACTCTCTGTATCTATATCTCCTAATAAATCTTTAAGATTTAATCCTCCATCTGCTGGATTAGATACAGCTTGTTGCCAAGATGCCAAAGTTTGCATTTGTCCAATAATGCTGGATAAATCCATTCCTTGAATAGAATCAAAATCTGCTGTCCAAGCTTTTGTTTTATCATCTACATCTATTAAATAATTTGATAATTGTGGAAACATTTGTAACAATGGAGTTATATCATCTGTCTTAACAGTTTCTCCTGCTTTAGCACCCTGTAAGCTGGACAATTGATCAAAATTAGCAGCAACACTGGACATATCTATCATTGTTCCATATGAAGCTCGCATTGCCGCTTCAAAACCTTGCCAAGCGTCTGAAGTCGTATCAACTGTAATACCTAAATCAGATAAAGCTGAAGAAAGATTACTTATAGATTCATTATCTGTCCAGTCAGTATCTAAAATAGCTTGTAATCCATCTTTAATCTTATCTGCATCAGCATCTCCTAAAGCTGATTGAAGACCAGACATAAAAATAAGTCCGCTTTGTTCTCCTAATGGACCAAGTTCCATTTTATCGACAATATCTTCAACACCAGATGCTAATCCAGTAGACATTTGATCTTTAATATTTTCAGATAAATCTTTAAATCCATCTATTTTATTTATTGCATCAAAAGCTTGATTATTTTCTTCAAGACTCTCTCCAAAAGCTTTAACATACTCGTCTGCGCTTTCATGACCAAGATTTTGAGCCATTTCATCTGTGATACCTAAATCTTCTGCAGTAATTGTACCTTGTGAAATTGCATTAGGAGTAATGCCACTATCTTTTAAAGCTTGATTTTGAGAATATGAAATATCTGAAAGATTCTGATTTATTCCAAAAGATTGAACTGCATCATTTACTTGACGACTTTGAGCATCAGTAATAGAATCAGAAGCCTTTTTTGCAAAAGCCTGAACCGCATTGCCTGAATCTTCTAATGACTGTATGAAGTTATTCTCCATATCATTACTAAAATCTTCTACTGCGGCTTTACTACCCTCAAAATCAATAATATCTTGCTTATTTACAGTTTCTTTTTGTTCTTCGCCATTAACTTTATAGCTGGAAATATTTCCTTCTTTATCTTTTTTAATTTCAGAAATTACTCCGTCAATACCTTTAACTTGCTGTAAATAATCTTTTAGATATTGTTGATAATTATCATCATAATTATTAGAAGCCTCTTCAATTTTTTCTTTTACAAAATCGCCATATTGTTCTCCTGCTCTGGAAAGGAATTGAGAACTATCAGACATTTTTTGAACATAATCTGAATTTGCTAATAATTGAGCCGCCATGGCTTGATTATACTGAGTTTGTTGAGCTTTAGCATCATTTTGAGCAGAAGTTAAATCATTTTCAGCATTTGTTAATTTTGAATTTGCATCTACATAATTTTGATTTGATTCAGCATATTGAGAAACGGAAGAGTCTAAGGTATTTAATATATCTGACATCCTGGAATTAAAATCATCATTAAATTCCTCTGTTCCATCTGTGGCTTCATGTTTACCAATACCTAAAAAGCCATTTGAAGCTTCTTGTGCGTATCCACCGTTATCACGAATATAATCTTTTTTCTCTTGAGAGCTGGCCTTACTATCTTTATAAAATATATCTGTATCATTGTTAATGCCTCTATCTTGAGCCATTTTTAATAATACAGCTTGTTCAACTGCAGATTTAACAGTTTCACTATCAATACCTTTAGTAAAAGCATCTTCAAGAATAGATGAAATTTCGTCTGCGCTAAATAAATCACCATATTGATTAAGAAGATTATCAATAAGATCTTGTTTAGTATTATCAAGAGCGGTTTTTGCTTCATCAGCTTTTTCTTGTATTTCACTATTAGTATCTTTAGTTACTGCATTTTGATCGTTACTTTCTCTAATTTTTGCTTGATATTGTGCGCCTTGAACAGCAAGTTGATTTTTTTCTTGCTCTTCTTTAACTTTATCAAAACCTTCTTGAGAAATAGATGGTGTTCCATTTTTATCATATTGAAGATATTTAGCTAAAGTAGGATATTTTGCTATTAAATCATTAACAGATTCTTGAACCGCAGACATTTGAGTTGCCCACTCTTCTGTTCCTTGAGTACAATTAGCAAGAGCTTCTGTAACAGTAGTATATTTATCAAAATCAGATTCAATTTCAGAAGCTTTTGTTTTAGCATCTTTTAATGCGGAATTAAAATTATCAACTTCTTTTTTAGACTTTGCTAAATTATCTTCTAAAGAAGTATCTCCTTGAGAGGCTTTTATAAAAGCATAAACACCTGCTGTTACTGCTGTTAATGCACCAACTAAAATAGCTAAACCTGCAATAATTGCGCCTATAGGATTAGCACTCATTGCTGCATTTAAACCAACTTGAGCAACAGTTGCAGCATTTAAAGCTCTTGCTTGAGCCAAGTTTCCAGTCACAGCAAGACCTATTTTTACTAATGTTAAAGCTAAAGTTTTTCCTAATGCAGATTCAGCTACATTATGAGCAATAGCTACTGCAGTGGTTTTTAAATGAGCCTCTTTTAAAGCGGTAAATCCCATAACAATAGAAGGTATTGCCATTGATAATGACATCATAATGCTTGTAGTTTTTTCCCAAGCTGACATATCAGGGTCTTTTACAGTATCAATAATTGATGATAAAGAATTAAAAGCAAACATCAATGAAGTTACTCCTTGAGCAGCTTTAACCAACCCATCAGACCATTTTAAACTACTATTTCCACTTCTATTTAGAGTTCCTTCTGTTCTTTCTACTCCAGCTCTATAATTTTCATTTGCTTGATTAGCTTCATTAGTAGCCACAACTGTTTCATGCAAAGTATTAACATAATTTCTTGCCGCTTGATCATTTTCAATATCTCCAGTAGCACCTGTTAATGACGCTAAATTACCAGTTCCACCTTCAACATCATTTTTAATAGCAGCTTTAATTTTAGTTAATTTTTTAGAAGTTAAATCAGCCTTATCTCCTAAAGTAGTTATTTCTTCTCCTGCTTCTCTTAAAGCTTCATGAACTCCAGTTTGACTTGTTTCAGTATCTTTAGCTGATTGAGATAATTTTTTAAGAGAACCATCTAAAGCCTGAAATTCTTTATCTGTTAATTGCTGTCCATTTCTTAATTTAGTCATTGCAGCATCTAATTGATTAATTACTTCAACGTCTTCTTCTAAAGCCTTTTTTTGTGAAATAATTTCATCTGTATTAACTGTGAATTTTGGAATTTCATTCTCATTTGAATCTTTTCGAGCTGGCTGAGAAGATTCCTTAATCTCTCTTTGATAGGCTCTTTCCATTAAAGCATCATTTGCATTAGATCTTTTTTCTTTTACAGCGTCTGCCTCTTTTTTCTTTTCAATCGCTATTTGACCTAAAGCGCTTTGTTGATCCAATAACTCTTGAGTTACGAGTTTTTCAACTTCACTCATCTCTTGAGACTTTTGGATTAACTGATCTTTTAAATTAAGCTCATCTTGAAAAACCTGAATTCTCATTTGACCTTCTTGAGTTACAGTACCCATTTCAGTATCAGTATTATATCCAGCCATTGTTCTTGCAGAATCTTGTAAAAATTGACTTCTATTTTGTTCTTGTTTTTCTTTTCCGATTTTAGTTGCCATATTCAAACTATAAATCATATTAGAAAGACCTTCACTTAATTGTTTTTGAAAGACGCCTATTAAAATAGAACTTAATCCGCTTAATACTCCTTTTAATCCACCGGCACTATCTACTATTTGATCTACTAAATTAAGAATAGAAGTTAATCCATTTAAAGCCCCTTTAAATGCATTTTCATCTAATAAATCATTATAGATTTCTTCCCATGCGGCACGGACTCTTTTTTTTGCACCTTCCCAAGAATCTGCATAAATTTCAGCTTGTTCCTCAAGAGTTCCATCTGCTGTCTCAGCAAATCCAAGATTTTGCTTCATATCATCCCAATTATCCATTAAAGATATAAGCTTTGTATATTGCATGGTACCTGCGGCAGTTTCTGCAAAAGCCATTTTTTGAGCTTTTGTTAATCCATCCCAACGACCTGCAGTTTCATCAAGGATAGTATCCATATCCTTCATTTCGCCATTAACATCAATAATATCAACGCCAATTTTCTTTAATGCATTAGAATATTTGTTTAAATCTACTCCATCTTCAAGAGTATCTCCTAATTTCAAACCTTGAAAACGAGAGAAAATAGTTTTTAAAGAATTACCAATTTCACTTGCAGATTGTCTTGTATTAGCTGTTAAAGTGGTTAATGCTGCAGTTGCATAATCATAACTTAAACCAATAGTTTTACCAATACCTGCAAATTGTTGAATACCTTCAGCAATTTCTGAACTACTTGATGCAGTTGCCGCACCCAATTTAGTAATAACATCAGCATAGTGCTCAAGAGATTCTGAACCATCATAAAAGTTATTCCAAATTGCTGTCATATATGAAGATACTTGATCAACTGTATCTCCAGTAGCTTGCGCCATTTTAATAGTTGTATCTGTTCTTTGTAATACATCTTCTTCATTCAAACCTTGTTGGAAGAAAATTAAAGATGCATCTGCATATGTTTTTGTTGTTGTACTTAATGATTGTGCAGCTGCATTTGCTTTATTAGCAAAGTCAGCCATGTAACTGGAGCTATTTCCAGTTACAATTTGTATATCAGTTAAAGAACGATCTAAACTTTGTGCATAATTATATGCAGATTGAATTGATTCTACAAAACCATGCATCATACTTGAAGATAATTGCCATCTTATTGTATTCTTCATGGTTGTTGCAAATTCATCTAATAATGCACTTGATCGTTTTAAAGGAATTTCAGAATTTGCTATTGCTTTAGCTAATGAAGAAAAAGCTTGCTGACCTTCTGGACCTAAAGATTGTAATTTTTGTCCATAAGCCTGTAAACTTGTCCCGCTTTGCTGGATTGATTGATTTAATTTAGTAAAATCTAATGTTCCAGTTTTTGTATTTATAGCTTTTTCTAAATGAACTTTTAATTCATCTGCGGCGATTCTGGCTTCTTGAATTTCTTTTGTAATAGGTAATTGTGTACCAGTACCAATGCCAGAACTTATCTTTTTTAATTGATTTTGTAAATCTTGTATTTGAGATTTAGCATTACTCGTATCCGCAGTGAAAGCTAAATTTACATTTAATTGTTTAGCCATTTAAGCATTTTCTCCTTTCTCTCCAAAAATAAAGTATATTTTTTTATTTTGCAAAATAAAAAAAAGGAAGAGAGTTAATTTTAACTCTCTTCCTTTTAACTCTA
>ULTW01034340.1_pt1 | contig 15438 bp, 15 predicted proteins | sample 1957961 | NCBI WGS metagenome assembly ULTW01 (sample SAMEA4835744, study PRJEB28245) | human gut metagenome | biome: gut microbiome; material: fecal sample | place: Denmark | collected 2008 | reverse complement strand
TTGATCCATACGCCCGAAGCCACGAGCAGGCTTGCCGCCAACATCTGCACCAGGAACTTCTTCTTGTACCCCACGCCGATGAGATCATCGGCAAGACCCACCAGAAAGAGCATCATGCTACCTACCAGCAGGGCGAGGTATTCATAGGGAGACTCCCCCTGCATGGCTCCGCTTTTCAGCCCCATCAGATGATGTACCAGCACCAGACCACCCATGGTAATCAGCATCACGGGGAAGAAAGCAAGACCGCCCAGCCTTGGTATCGGAGCATGATGCACCTTTCTCTTGTCTGGCATATCAAACAATCTCTTCTTATGAGAGATGAGCAGAATGTTAGGCAACACGATATTGGCGATGATCATCGCCACGATAAAGGCACCCAGCAAATAAAAATGAATTGGCTGAATCATATATCTATATATATTTTTAGCATTTACTTTTTAATATTTCACCTATTTTATACAGATAGCGTAATCCCAGCAGGAAGATGTTAGAATACACACCGTTCTTTTTGAGCGCTTTCAGGTGGTCACGCATGATGCGCTTGTGGCTCTCCAATCCAGAGTTGGATGCGCCCCCCGTACGCATGGTTACAAAGTCTTTATTGATATAGTGCGTTTTAATTTTATTTACGAAGATAAGTCTCAGCAGATTTTCAAAGTCAGCAGCCACCCGATAGTTTTCAGCATCAAAGGCACCATATTTCTCATATACCTCTTTACGACAATAGAACGAAGGATGCGCAGGCATGAATCCCAGTCTCATCATCCACCTTCTGAAAGGCTTGGAGCTATAGTATCTTACGCATTTCTTCAAGTCCTCATCGTCCACATAGTGTATGTCGCCATACACGGCATCCACCTTTTCTTTCTCCAGAGTCCATGCGATACAAGCCAATGCATCATCCGAAGTATAGAAGTCGTCCGAGTTAAGAATACCGATTACATCCCCCGTAGCCATCTTGATGCCCTTGTTCATAGCATCATAGATTCCCTTATCGGGTTCACTGATATACCTCATTCTCCCCTCAAACAGAGGTTCCATCTTCTTTACCACCTCCAGGGTATTATCCTTAGAAGCCCCATCCACGACCAGCAATTCATAGTCGTGATAGGTTTGGGCGAGCACACTCTTCAGCGTATCGCCCACCGTTTTCCCGCTATTATACGTAGCGGTAATGATAGAGATTTTCATTGTGATACATATAAATTAGAATTGATTTCTGCTTCCAAATTGTGGGGGTGAATCATTAAGATATTGACCTTTCCCTCACCTTAACGGCAGGATTTCCCTGATACACGGCATATCCCTCTAGGCTATGATTGGCCACAGAGCCTACGGCAAGAACGGCGTGGGAACGAATGGTAACGTTAGGGCAAACCACAGACTGTGCCCCTATCCAGGCACCGTTTTCTATAACGATGTTCCCAACAATCAAATCAAAGGTTGTCTTCTTGTAATTATGATTCCCGCAGAGGAGCATAGCCCCTTGGCTGATGCATACGTTATCGCCAATGGAAACCATCACAAGATTATCTATCCAAACATTCTCACCTATCCATACATGGTTCCCGATGGTTAAGTTCCAGGGATATTTGATATTCACGGAAGGTTTGATTACCACCCCTTTCCCTATTCTAGCCCCAAACAATCGCAGCAGCCTTATTTTCAAGCCGATGAAAGGAACAAGAGGATTGATAAAGAAGAGAATGTTCGTGAAATACCAAATAATAGATTTGATCTTCCCTGCCCCAGTATGATACCATGAATTATGATACCTCGAGAGGTCCACCCCCTCGCCATTCATTTTAGTCATAAGAATAAAAAAGATTTTTTAAAAACTTTCTCCATCACCAAGGCCAGTTTTCTCTGTCCTCTGGCATTGATATGGATGTCGTCACGATAGTCGTCGAGGGTGAATCCGCTGTCTAAGTCCTTGATGAGGTTCACCCCGTTTGCCTGACACCAGGCGATAATCTCCTGCCCCTGCTCATTATACTTGCCCGCTTGCATCTCGGGCTTCTCGGCATGCAGAAATAAAAATAATCAAGATAAACTCAACAGATTAAAAACTATTTAATCAACTATTTTCTCTCAACAAATCATCATATAAATGAATATAATCCATAAATCTATCGTCTTTGTTGAAATAATTCAATGCTCTTTCCCGACAAGCATCAGTATAGTGTACCTTATCACTTTTACAGATATTTTCTATCGCATGCGCAAGCGCTGAAACATCACCTTGTTCTATTACAACACCCGTTTTTTCATCAACAGCTTCAGGACTTCCCCCTGTACGATAAGTAACCACAGGCGTTCCACATGCTAATGCCTCCAAATTTACAGTAGGAAAAGTATCTGCATAGGTTGGATTAATGAAAACGTTTGCAGAAGAATAAAGTTTTACTAATTCTTCTACATTTTGAGTTCTTTCTAATCCTGTAATCCCATTAGGTAGTTCCTTTACTTGCTTTTCAGTTAGTCCTACCATAATCAATTCAAAACTATCAGATAACAACTTTCTTAAATGAAGGATATCATTAAACCCTTTATCATTATTCCAAACATTTGATACAGCCAAAACACGAAATAATTTATTCCTTGACAAAGACTTTAAAGGGCGAAAAACATTCAAATCAATACCATTCCTAAAAACCTCTATTCGCTTATCTTGCAAAAAGGACTCTTCTACAAAATTAGCCATCCATTGCGAACAAGCAACAACTGACAGATTCTTACAATCCTGAAATAATTGCTTTTTCAGAAGCCAATGAACTTTAGACTTATCTAATAATGTATGAGGATATTTATCACGAAGTGGGCAATCGTGACAACCAGTTTTCCATCTGAAACAATCTTTTGTAACAAAATGAAAACAATGTCCAGTAAATGCCCAACAATCATGAAATGTCCATACAACGGGAATACCAGAAGCTTTTAAATATTTAAAAAGCAGACGATAGTTAATGTAATGGTCATGAATATTATGCAACTGTATAACATCAGGTTTTATTTCCTCTATCTTTTCGATAAAATAACGAGTAGCTCTACGAGAGCACAACCCCTCATTATCAAATATACGCTGTTCACCAAAATGAAAAAATGTATCAAATCTGTTACCTATTCTAATCAGTTTATTAGCCGATGGATTAGAATATCTTCCATAAGCAATATAGCTCTTCCAGCCATGTTTCATTGCTGCCTTTCCAATTTCCTCTGCTATTTTACCTGTTGATCCCCAATTAGCGGTAACATTGATTTGTAAAAGGGTCTTTTGTCTCATCTTCCGTTATCACAATTGCGGTCTATGACCAATTATTTTTTTCAAAGCAGCAATCAATTTATCACAACCTTTCACTCCCAATACAAGTAAACCAATATAATAAATATAGAAATAAACAGAAGAAGCAAAACCCATTTTCTTCAATTCTTTGGCGTATTGAGTAAATACTTTAATACCACTCTTTCTTTGCGCATTCAAGAAACCATATGAATACTTAGACATATTATGCTTAATTATCATATTTGTATCATTATGGTATTTTTCTGCAATATAATCTATGAGTTTTACATACCACCCCATAAAGTTAAGAGAATTACTCATTGGATTAGAACCAGAAACATATAAACCCTGTTCTGCTTTACTCTTGCCAAAATATGGAGTACCACCTTCAATAGCTTGCGTTATAATAGTATGACAATAAGCAGATGGATAGATTCTACATACCTCAGCCAAAAGATAAAGCTGATAAAGAAGCGAACCATCAAAACGTTTTGTTTCAAACTGCTTGGCATATTCTCTTCTTATTGTAAAGCCTGAAATAAATACACTTTTATCAAACATTGCCATATACGTTTCATCAGAAGCATCAAATCGTCTATCACAACTATAGTATCTAAAATCCTGGTGACTACCATCTGCATAATTATTTCTGTAAGAACGCAAGATATATCCACAATCTTTATGTTTATATACAAAATCATAAAATTTATCTAATGCTCCTGACACAAAAAGGTCATCGTCACCCATAAAAAGGATAAATTCGCCACTTGCATTATTGATGAGATTTCGAAGATTACAATCATAGCCACAATTTTCTTCATTCTCAACATAAACCACATCATATGCGCTTTGACTCTTAAAGTCCTCCACCTGCTGACGAACTTCCAGTCTTTTAGGAGCTTTGTCCTCACATATTACAATTTCTATACCATCCACATACATGGTATCTATACTATCCAATAATCGTCTTATTTCTGCAGGACGATTATAACTAGGAACACAAATAGAAAGTAATTTATAACTCATTATATATAATTTATTTTTTTCCGAACAATAAGCTTCCCAGTATTTTGCTTTTGGATATCAGTCTGTCGACAACAACACATATCACAAAAACAAAGAAAGCCAAAAGCGGAGTTAGTATTAATATGTTAAATTCATAATTGTAGTGATTTAGATGTATTATCTTTGCCATAAATCTTTCTAATAAGAACGTTTGCAAGATATAAACGCCTAAAGTATATTGACCCATTTTTGAGATCTTTCGCCAGTTTAAAAATTGACAATTTAGACAAATATTATAACTAAGACTCATTACAAAAAAACTACCAGCCAAACCTACGGCTATTCGAAAAATATATTTATATGCATATTCCCCCCATCCAAAAGTCTTTTGCAAACATTCTTGTATAGAACCGAATCGCAGCCAAATGGATTCGTCAATATTCCAAAATATCAAAAGTATGGCGAAAACTATAAAACTACCATACAAAAAAATTTTCTTTTCAATACATCTATAACCTTTTTGCTTTAACAACAATCCTGCAAGAAAGCATGGAAACATTCTTGTTACATCATATTTTTCAACAAAAAGAGTCACAAATAATATGAGTAAAATACCCCCCCATATTTACGAGTATCTTTCACTGCATTTGCCATCCAACCTAACAAATAACAAATAAATACACTCTTTAAGAACCAAAAGTTCTCAATGACAGTTGTAAAAAAAGACAAATTATTACCAGATGTAAAATGCAAGAAAACATACGATAATATCCCCCAAGACACACAAGGCAGCAAAAGCTGTTTCGCCTTCTTCATCACAATATCCCAAAATGACAGTTTCATTGAAGAGCAAGAAAAATATCCAGCTATCATCATGAACAACGGCATATGAAAACTTTGAATAGATCGCCACACTGCATCATGTGCAAATCCTTCCATTCCATAAATAAAGTGCTGGATAGCATGTCCCCAAACTACAAGAAACATAGCTAACACCTTACATAAATCTAGATAAACCAATCTTTTTTTATCCATTTTTCATATCTAAATATAATTGTACTATTTCTCGGCATCTATCAACCTCCGAACCTCCTAATTCATTCAATCGTTTATAACCATTTTTGGCTATACGATTAATAACTTCTGAATGTTCCAAAAGATAACTTGCCTTAGCGACCAATTCTTCTTCATTGCGAAAATAGACTGCACATTCATCCTCTGGGAACATTTTATCCATATCATCAGTGTAGGCAGACAACATGAGTGTCTGAGTTGCAGGTATTTCAAAACAACGCCTGGTATAAGTATCACTGTTCCACTCAGAAAAAAGCACCAAACAGATTTGCGACCTGTTGATAGTATGGTTATATTCCCTGCCACGCTTACCAGGTTGGATTACGTCTTTTATCTGTTCATAGAGTGGAGCCTCTTCCCAGGAGTCACCATTAAAAACAGTTATTGGCAAGCCAGCATCCACCAGAGCCTTGATATATTTGTCACGTCCATCATTCTCAAAGTGGGCAATAAAAGAAATAGGAATATCTTTCTCGCACGCTTCTTTATAATTATTCTTGGCAATAAAATATGGTAGGAGGATTCTCACATTTTTACCTCCCACTTTTTCATAGTCTAGTATGTTCTTTTTCCTATATACATAGTTCACGTCTGCTAGAGGGATAATCGACCTAAAATGGCGATAGTACCCATTGCTTGGAATCGTTTTAAATGGGTCATCATTATTGTAAGTAAAAATAAAGTTACCCATCGCCTTCAACTTTTTGATGGTACTTGGCCAGATGTTATAACAGCGATACAGAAAGATGAAATCAGGACTCAACTTCTCTGCCATTTTCAAAATATCGCGGTTATAGGAATATAGCTTCAAACCATAATGATAACGAGTTTGCAACCTTGAGAAGATGTGTTTGATGCAACTATCATGATAAAGATAGTCATCATAGTCAACAAACTTCACCTCATGCCCCAGACTCTTAAATCCTGAGAGAAAGGCAGGTGCATACATCGGTTGTCCAAACGAACCTACTAACAAAATCTTCATAATAAATATTTTTTTATTCTTGATTGACTGATCATGAAGTACAATGGAACCCCAAAAATAAGAAGTCCAACTCCGTAATACAACAAAAGCCACTCATGGGAAAGTCCACTCCAAAGTGCCTTCCTCGTAAAGTCCAAAAACAAAAGAACCGGCCAATGGTAACACAAGATAAACATGGATTTCTCACCAACACAAGTCAATCCTACATGCTTACAAATCCGAGTTAGGTATTGACTATGTCGAAACAAATAGGATATAGCTACGCAAGCAGACAATACCCATAGCCACCATAAAGGATAGAAGCCTGCATAAATTGTATTGGTCCGTATATCATAAGAGCATGGTTGCACTAAAGGTATGAGAATGAATATGCCTACAATAACACCAAGCAGAATCCTCCGAAAAGAGCCTACATCAGCAAAACGAGCCGCAAACTTGGATGCAAGACAAAAAGCCGAATAACCTATAAAGACATTGCATAAATAATAAGGATAGCGAAAACTAAGCTGTTGCAATGCAAAAGGCAAGACCAACGCTATGCCCAACGAACAAAACGACAAACAAGAAGAATGCTTCTCATCTACCCAGACATACAACTCTTTTACTATGAAATAAGTCAATAAGAACCAAGCCGGCATATTGCCATGTACCGAGCCATTAAGCAACAAACTACCCACACTTCTTATTATCTCATTATCTTGATAATAACCTAAGTCTATAATTCTATCAACTCCAAACAAAGCCACATCCAAGCATAAACCAACCACAGACCAGATGATGAAAGGTCGCAACAACCTATCCCATCCCTTACCTAAAGCTTGCCTCATTTTTACAGGCTTGTTCATTACCCCCCCCCTTATAGAAGAACCACAACAAAAAACAGCCTAAATAGTTATAAATCACGTCATGGTCATTAACGGAGGCAAATTCGCAACAATGTGTATATACCATACGTAGAATCATGATTCCACTAATGGCATCAACATATTCCAGTCTTTTTTTTACCATCTTGTTTTTTAAATATATAATGCCAGCGTGTTGTCGCTCAAATGCTTCTCACAATATTCCTTGATTTCTTCCGTATATTCCCCCAAAGCTGGCTGTCCCGTGAATTGGAAAATCCACATACTGAAACCATTTATGTTATATTCTATCAGGATTGGATCGCCATTCTTTTGGATGGCAACATCCAGTGCCAACAATCGATGATGCGCCACACATTTCCCTACTTCCTTGGCAAAGGCAACAATTTTGTCCCAGTTGGGCACATTAAAATTATACTTGGAGAAATCTACCCCATTGAAGACATTATGCTTAACCCCATACTGATCAAAGACAACATTACCCAACTTACCACTTTTCGATATACCTACAAATCTACCTCCAGCATGGCCATTATCAACATAGTTACCCTTACTGCCTATTCTCATAACAGAAGCAATGACATGACATTCCTCATCTTTAACCGAACGATAGACGGCGAGGCGTAAGGTATTGACAGAAGTATCGCAAAACTGGCTCATGAAATCAGATTGTACGATAGCCTCCTGCAAGATGAAATCACTTCCTCCATTTTTCTCCAACCAGTCATAAGTAAGTCTTCCATTATTCTTAGCATGAATAAAGCCACCATCATGCTTGCAGAACAACTCCACTCCATTACCAGAACAGGATTCTATGGAAGGTTTGACGATTATTTTATCTGCGCAACAGTTACCAAGGAGAGACTCCAATGTCTTGGAATCTATATCAGTTCTCTGATAATTACAGTCGTAATAATAACCCTGAATTTTCCTCAGTATAGTCTTTGGACAGAATCCCGCAGGTAAAATTCTCTCAAAGAAGTTCTTGTCAGAATAGAATCCTACCATCTTCTCTGGATTCAATATGGGTTCTATCACGTAATGGCAAGTTGTTTCAGGTAAAATTCTCAAATCATCGCCCATATATTGATAAAACACTCTGTAAGTTTCCTTCAATGGATTTACTCCCAAGGTCTTCCAGTACCCCCCCCATTTTTCCTCACCTGGGCTAGAGGCATTAGGGATATTGTTGACTTTCAGCATATTAGCATATTGCTTACTATAAATAGAGCAGAAACGCCCTATATATAGTTGTTTGATAAATTTCTTAATCTTCATATTTTTTACAATTAGTTTTACATTATTATTTCTTACACATTGAGAGTTATCATATCTCCCATTCTATCGTTCCAATCCACCGGTCTGAAAGAGCCAAGAGCATCAGCAGGGAAAAAAGTTATCTCGCCGAAGTAAGGTCGATGGTTTATCTCATAAAAGTCTATTCTAGAGAACGGAAGTTTGTTGGCTAGCTTGGCTGCCAACAACTTCATTTCCGAAAAGCTATCAGGGCAAGGTATATCTCGCTCACTGTTTTGAACACTATCATTCAAGCCGACCAAGCCGACCAAGCCGACCAAGCGTCCCCATTGCATATCAAAGAAGTCAATTTTCTCGTCTGTGTTTCTATCGGAGATAACTTGACAGTATGTTGGTACACCACCAAAGCAAAAAAACTTGTAGTCACGAAGGTCATTTTCTGCTATTGAATCGAGATGAAGCGATAGAGTATAACCCTCATTTACTATAAGGAATCCGCGATATGGGGGGGGCAAAATGATGAGTTTTCCTAGCTTTTCATCCCATGATTCGGGAGAGAATTTAGCTAAGCCACTAGAATCAAAGAAAGTTAATTCGCCAAAGAACACTTTATTGTCTATTTCATAAAAATCTGTACGAACTTGAGGTATGCCATCAGAAAGTTCTTCTGCCAATTTCTTCATTTCATCAAAATGCTTAGGAAGTTTTACCTCACCTTTGAAATTATCACTACCCTGTTTTAGGTCGAGATGATTTAAATGCATATCATAGTAGTCAAAGCAAACCTTATTGGCACGATCACTAGCTACAAATAAGACTTTAGGTTTACCATTGAAACAGAAAAATTTATAATCTATCAATTCTTCTGGTTTTTGATTTGCATCATCATTAATACAGAAACTTGGTGTTTCCATCATAAATTTCTCAGCAAAAACTTTTTTCTCAACATTCTTGTATGGCCATTCTCTTCCATCCCAATACATATCTCGCTTCATGGCAGCCTTTAACTTGCTAATCGCTTTTGCCTTATCAAAAGTCTTTTTATCTCGACAAATACAAATACTTCCAGAATCATGGTTACACTTCAAGACAAACTGATTAGGCAAGGCATCAAAGTCTATATCCTCAGGCTTGTCCCATACACCAAGAGTTGGTATAACATATTGTTCACCGATTTTTTGAGCCACATAGTCTTTCACCTTCACTTTGTCCACCATCATAGTATATTCAGGTTTACGATTATAGACCTTGAGCCACTGTAGCTTCTCGTTGAAAGTCTTTGGATTCTTCCAGTTAATAAACTTGCCACAAAAGCAGCGATACTGAATAGTTAAATACCATCTATCAGGAATACACTTTTTAAAGGCAGTTGCATTTATAGCATAATACAATAGCCAAAAGAAACCATCTCTAGAAAAAAGATGAGTCCATAAATTATTTCTCATTTTCAAAATTTATTGTTTTCGGAATCAAACTATTCAAAATATAAAATATTAAAACACCATATAAAGAAAACTTAAATATCTGAATCGGATAATAAGCAAACCATCTTGGTGTTGATACGATAACTAATAAGGCATAATATTTCCAATAAGCCGAATTAGAATAGAAAAAACTATTTACAGTCTTAACTATCCAAAGAGCAAAGAAACAAATACCAGCAGCCCACCCCCAACAATAAGAGAAAGTTGATATTAACCCACCTCCTCCTGAATAATAGAGATTTTGTTTGTATGAAGAAAGATTTGCTAAACTTGGCATAAAATTTAAAGGAACAAAAATTGACATAAAGAAATAGACTAATGATTTTAATCTATTTTCTAACGTTAAAGCTCCAATATCAATCATATAATGAAGACGCATAGAGGCATAAAACACAAAGCTAGCATTTCCATCCTTTTTACTTAAAGTAAATCCAGAACTATCAACGCCTGAGCGGAAGTATCCCCAAAAGTTAAAAAAGATATAACCGAAAGCAACTGCTAACAAAAGATGTTTAAATTTAAAATTATTAAAGAATCGAATAAGGAATATTGATATCAACAACATAACTGTTGATATACGACCACCATACAGCAAATCCTTTATAACAAATATAAAACATACGAAATACACCAAAAATCTTTCATTAGATTTCCTTGCATATATCAAGGCACAAGTTATAAATATAATAGAATATTCAAATACAGATGATCTAACACTTTCACCCCTGCCATAGCCACCTGACTCGAAAATATTTTTTCCAGATACTCCTAAAATTACACATAAAAAAGCAATACTTAAAGCCAACCAAAAACCTAATTGGTTCTCTACAAGAATAGTTTGTTTAACCAATCTTACGTCATATGGAACTTCATATTTAATAAAAGTTGAAAGAAATAATAAGAAAAACAAAAGACAATGACTAGCTAAGAATACGGTATCAGCGTTTTCTGCTGTTGTTATTCTAATTATATGTTGCTTGAACCCGAACAAATATCCTAAAGGCTCGACACAATAACTCATTATAAAAATAGAAATAAAAAACATAGGAAAATTTTGTTTTAACAAAGAATTTCCTATCATTTTGGCATTAATAATAATAAGCCCAAATCCTGTTGCATACATACATAAATTATTAGTCGGCAATAAGAAACCAACTAAACCATATGTAAGCATAACTAAAAAAAACACGTTATTCATTATTTTTAAACAAAAAGTTTACTTTATAGAAAAAACTAAAGAACATATTGCTTATCACTATCCTCTCCGAATTACGCAAAGAAATAAAGAAAATAGCACAGGCATATACAGAAAAGAAGAAGATAAATTGCAGTATAAACATCCAAAGAGAGAAATTAACAAACGAACCAAAATACCAAATAATACAATACAGAGAAAAAGGAGCAATTAGACGCAAAACAACATTAACGATGTATTTTCTAAACGATAAACCGACATTCAATTTGCAAAATACAAGGCATAAAATCGATCCCAAAATTTCAATTATTGCGTAAGAAACAAAAGCCCAATGGATATTAACACCCATATACAACAAAATAGCTATCAAAAAAGTTGTAAAAAATTTAAGCGTATCAATTACGATTGTATAATTTTTTATATTACCTACCGCCTGTATTGATGCCGAATAGCCTACAGTGGCTTGATCAAATAAGGTACCTACAACAATAACAGAACAGAAAAAAGACGTATTGGTTGGCACCTTACCTAACCATAATGAAAGCAAATTCTGCATGTTAAATAATATAGGAATTGCAAAAACTGAAAGTAGCAAGAAACCTAATTTACACCCAGTTTCAGACAGTCGTAACATTTTATCTCTTTCACCTTCACCCTCTGCGGCTATCACCTGGGGTTTTATTGCTGTTAATAAAGCTGCAGAAACAGCCCCCAGAGCAGCATTAATCTGTAAAGAGATACCATATGCAGCATTTACAACTGTACCAAAAAACTTATTTAACACCATGGCGATGCCTTGAACTCTACCAAATATACATAAAGTACCATAAGTCGTCCAGCAAGCAAAGGAAATAAGTTCCTTTATCTTAGACTTTGATAAATATGATAAATTAAGCTTAGTGCATTCCCTGTAACAATGAATAACATAAAAATAAAACGCAAAAAAGTTAAAAAGTGAAACAACAACCATCAAACAACCATACCAGATCAATCTATCGCCCGAAATTACTGAAATACAACATGCAATCAACAATTTAAAAATCCCTTCCAACACATCTATAATAGAAATAAAGACTATATTCTCATGAGAGAGTAATATCGCACGACAAGGTGCTGTAACTAAAGCAACAAGCAACATTAATACCATTGCTATATAAACGACCTTTGCTGCAAAAAGCCGATTACTATTAATATTTAAAAAGCCATCAAATAAATAAAACATCAAGCCAATCATACACAACGAAAGGAATACTCCCAAACAAATATGTATAACTAAACTATTAACAACGTAACCTCTTAGAATACCAAGTGATTTTTCAGATCTATTTTGATTAAATGACAAATACCTTTGAGTCGTACTGGAAAGAGCGTTTGTTATAAAATACAACATAGATACTACTCCAGCAACCAATGTATAAATACCATAATCTCCTGAACCAAGAGATTCTAAGACTAAACGTGTAGAATAAAGAGACAATAATACATTCAATATGGTTCTAGCATATTGAGATAACGTATTGACCAACAATCTTGTTATGGGTTTCATATTGATTTCATATTAATCAATTAAATATTTACTTTTCAAAAGCAATTAATTGTTATATTTTTTTTAGTTTCACAAAAAGTTTTACTCAATGCATTGACTGCCTCAAACTTAATGTCTCACTTGTCAAACGCTTCCTCGGTAAACAGGAAAGATGGGCTATTGCCATTATTGTATATTGAAATCTTAATTATTATTATTTTAACACAAATTCAAATGGACTATTAAAGTCCTTCAACATCTCATGCTTCATATCTTTCTCTGAGAGTATAGCCTGCTCAGTTGGTATCTTCCAATCAATACCTAAGCTATCATCAAGAATACTGATACCTCCATCTGCTTCAGGATGATAAAACTCGTCACACTTATATTGAAACACTGCCATCTCACTCAATACAGCAAAGCCATGAGCAAAACCTTTTGGGATGAAGAACTGGCGGTGATTATTCTCCGTCAGTTCCACAGCCACATGCTTACCATAGGTAGGTGAACCCTTGCGTATATCCACAGCTACATCCAGTACTCTGCCCTTCACGCAGCGCACCAGTTTGCTTTGAGTAAAAGGTGGACGCTGGAAATGCAAGCCCCGCATCACACCATAACTACTCATACTCTCATTATCTTGGCAGAATTCTATATGACCTACCTTCTCATCAAACTCCCGTTGAGAAAAGCTCTCGAAAAAATAGCCACGAGTGTCCTTGAAGAGGCGTGGTTCTAGAATGCATACCCCTTCTATTTCCATTTTTATTACGTTCATTGGTAATTAAAAAACAACTTCTTATCAATATCTATGACAATGATTTTATCAAACAGATTCTTTATTTTACTCCATAATATCCCTTATACCACTGCGCAAAGGTTCTTAATCCATCTCGCAATGATGTATCAGGTCTATACCCGAAGTCTTCCTCCAAAGGAGTGGTGTCGGCATAAGTAACAGGCACATCGCCTGGCTGCATCGCCACCAGTTCCTTATGCGCCTCGAAGTCATAATCTTCAGGCAAGACACCGGCACGCACCAACTCCTCTTGCAGGATGGTGACGAAATCCAGAAGATTCTCTGGGTGACTGTTACCTATATTATATACCTTGTATGGAGGGATAGGCAGACCATCCTCACCATTCTGTTTCTCAGGCGCATGCTGCATCACTCTTACGATGCCCTCTACAATATCATCAATATAGGTGAAATCGCGCTTGCAGTTTCCATAGTTGAAAATCTTGATGTTTTCACCATTTACCAGTTTATTGGTAAAACCGAAATATGCCATATCTGGACGACCAGCAGGACCATAAACGGTGAAGAAACGCAAACCAGTGCTTGGGATATTATAAAGCTTAGAGTAAGCATGAGCCATCAACTCGTTACTCTTCTTGGTAGCCGCATACAGACTTACAGGATTATCTACTTTATCATCAGTAGAATAAGGAACCTTTTTGTTGCTTCCATAAACAGATGAGGAAGAAGCATAAACCAGATGCTCTACCTCGTGATGACGGCAAGCCTCCAGGATATTATAGAATCCTATCAGATTGCTCTGGATATAAGCATCTGGATTGGTGATGCTATAGCGAACGCCTGCCTGAGCTGCTAAGTTAACTACTACAGAGATTTTATTTTCAGAGAAAATCTTCTCTACAACTTCTTTATTAGCAATGGAGTCATGAACGAATGTCCAATCCTTACCTAAAGCTTCTATCTCCTTCAATCGCTCATACTTGATATTCACATCATAATAATCCGTAATGCTATCAATACCGATTACCTTGATGTTCTTAGCATCGTTAAAAAGGCGCTTTACAAGATTACTGCCGATGAATCCTGCTGCACCTGTCACCAAGATGGTCTTACCATCTAGACTAATATTATAATCTACCATAACTAGTCTCTTCTAAATATATCTCGTGTATATACCTTATCTTGTACATCATCCAAACAAGCATCATAGCGATTGGCAATGATGGCTTGGCTCTGTGACTTGAATGCTGCCATATCATTTACTACTTTGCTTCCGAAGAAGGTACTGCCATTCTCCAATGTTGGCTCGTAGATGATAACCTCAGCACCCTTTGCCTTGATACGCTTCATGATCCCCTGGATAGCAGACTGACGGAAGTTATCACTGTTACTCTTCATCGTCAAGCGATAAACTCCTATCACACACTTATGCTCTTTTCCTGCATCATAGCTACTATTCTCATTATAATAACCAGCCTTTCTGAGCACGGCATCTGCAATATAGTCTTTTCTTGTACGGTTACTCTCTACAATTGCCTCTATCAGGTTCTCCGGAACATCGGCATAGTTTGCCAGAAGCTGCTTGGTATCCTTTGGCAGGCAATAACCACCATAGCCGAAACTTGGGTTGTTGTAATGGGTGCCGATACGTGGGTCAAGACCTATGCCATCTATGATTGCCTTGGTATCCAAGCCCTTGACTTCGGCGTATGTATCCAATTCATTGAAATAGCTTACTCTTAATGCAAGATAGGTGTTGGCGAAGAGCTTGACGGCTTCCGCTTCCTTCATGCCCATAAAGAGTGTATCGATATTTTCCTTAATGGCTCCTTCCTGAAGCAAAGCGGCAAACGTCTTGGCTGCTTCTTTCAAATTCTCTATATCGGTAACTTTCTGAATAGCCTCGTTCTCCTCGGCATACTCTGGACTATCTATCAATTTAGGATAACCAACGATAATACGACTTGGATAGAGATTATCATAGAGTGCCTTGCTCTCTCGGAG
>ULTW01012611.1_pt1 | contig 15448 bp, 10 predicted proteins | sample 1957961 | NCBI WGS metagenome assembly ULTW01 (sample SAMEA4835744, study PRJEB28245) | human gut metagenome | biome: gut microbiome; material: fecal sample | place: Denmark | collected 2008 | reverse complement strand
GCTTTTCGTGGATTTTTTGTAATTTTGCCTTTTAAAAAGGTAAATGCTTTCGCTTTCTGAAAAATTGAATGTGTTTATAGAAGGATTAGAAGGATTAAAAAGTTTAAAACGAAACGGTATGAAAAATATGTTGGCATTGAGCCAGGAACGATTCTCGGCTCGCAAGTTTACCTCTGAGGCGGTAAGCCAGGAGGATTTGGATTACATCATGGAGTGTGTGCGTTTGGCACCATCGGCAGTGAACAGGCAGCCTTGGCATTGGCTCATCGTCCACTCGGATGAGGCTAAGCAGAAGTTGCAGCAGTGCTACGACCGCGAGTGGTTCAAGACGGCTCCGATGTATATCGTGGGCATGAGAAATGTGGACGAGAATTGGGTTCGCAGATACGATGAGAAGCCTCATGGAGATATTGATGTGGCAATAGCTACCGAGCATCTCTGTCTGGCTGCTACTGAAAGAGGTTTGGGAACCTGCTGGGTATGCAATTATGATACTGAGAAGATGCAGCTGCTATTCCCACGTGAGGGATATGAGGCTGTGGTCATCATTCCTATCGGGCATATTGCCGATGATTGTCCTCGTGCCGAGAAGAAGCGCAAGGAGATGAGCGAGATAGTAGAGGAAATCTAGCATTTTAAAAGAAGTGGTCATGGAAATGAACGAAGAATCCATCCTGGCATGGAACATTATAGAAAAGACAAGTGCCAACCTTTTCCTTACGGGAAAGGCGGGCACAGGTAAGACGACCTTCCTCAAGCGATTGAAAGAACTGTCGCCTAAACGCATGGTGGTGCTGGCTCCTACGGGCATCGCTGCCATCAACGCTGGAGGAATGACCATTCATTCGTTCTTCCAACTTCCGTTTTCGCCATACGTGCCAGGTACGACCTTCGGTAGTGGCGAACAGAAACGCTATAAATTCAGTAATCTGAAACGTAACATCATCCGAAGCATCGACCTGCTTGTCATCGACGAAATCAGTATGGTACGCAGCGATCTGCTTGATGCCATCGATTCCGTATTGCGTCAATATCGCAAGCGCCACGACTTGCCTTTCGGAGGCGTTCAGCTTCTCATGATAGGCGATTTGCATCAGCTTGCTCCTGTGGTTACTCCGCAGGAAGAGCAGATGATAGGGCAGTATTATGATACCCCTTTCTTCTTCAGCAGCAATGCCTTGAAGCAGGCAGGCTATCTTACCATCGAACTCAAAAAGGTATATCGTCAGCAGGACCAGCAGTTTATCTCTCTTCTTAATCAGATTAGGGAGAACAAGGCTTCCGAAGCCACGTTGCAGGCTCTGAACCAGCGATATATCCCAAATTTCGAACCGCCTAAGGAGGGCAACTATATCCGTCTTACCACCCATAATGCTCCTGCACAGTATATCAACGAGCAGCAGCTTGCAGCCCTTCCGTCGCAGGCGTATTTCTTTACTGCCGAGGTGGAAGGCAATTTCCCGGAATCATCTTATCCTGCTGATTTCAAGCTCATCTTGAAACCGGGAGCGCAGGTGATGTTTATCAAGAACGATCCGCTGCACCGTTTCTATAATGGTATGATTGGCGAGGTGCGCACCATCATCGGCGACAAGATTACCGTGCGCAGCAAGGATACCTACCAGGATTTTGAACTGGAACAGATGGAGTGGACCAATTCGAAATATACCCTGAATGAGGAAACTAAGGAAATTGAGGAGAGCGTGGAAGGACGGTTCCGCCAGTATCCGCTCCGACTGGCGTGGGCGATTACCATTCATAAGAGTCAGGGTCTTACCTTTGAGCATGCCATCATCGATGCTTCCCATAGCTTTACCCATGGTCAAACCTACGTGGCGTTGAGCCGCTGCAAGACTTTGGAAGGTATGGTGCTCAGTCAGCCGTTGTCTCGTGGCGCCATCATCAGCGACCAGACGGTGGATGCCTTCAATAGCCAACTTGCTTCGCCTAGTCAGGAACAAATCAGCTATCTGGAACAGCAATATGTGTTGCACTGCATTGGTGAGCTCTTTGATTTCTATGCTATCAGTGGCAGCTATGAGCACTTGATGCGTTGCCTGGTAGAGTTCTTTACGGGCAAATATCCTCGTGTGGTGGGCGAGTATCAGAAACTGCAGGTGGTGCTGAAGAATCTGATTAGTGTATCGGATAAATTCCGCGTGCAATACACTCGTATGCTGGGGCAGAATCCTGATGTGGGTCAAGCCGAACTGCAAGACCGCATCCACAAGGGTGCCCAGTATTTCTTGGATAAAATAAGTATTCTGAGTGATTTAATCAGAAAGTCGAATCTTGATACAGACAACAAGGTGGGCAAGAAGCAGTTTGAAGACCGCTTTTCTGTTTTTTCAGAAGATGTAAGATTGAAAGAGAGACTTCTGCGATATGAGCAGAGCGCTGAGTTCAGCGTGACAGATTATCTGAAGAAAAAGGCACAGTTCCTCTTGATGGATGAGACTGCATCTTCAGTGGAAGGCTCAGGGAAGAATGGCTCTGGCTCTAGTAAGAAAGCGAGAAAACCAAAGAATTCGAATGGTCCAAAGGAGCCGAAAACCCCTACAAAGGAAATCAGTTACAACCTTTATAAACAAGGTATGACCGTGGATCAGATTGCAGAGGAACGTGGTTTTGTCAGGAGTACTATCATCGGTCATCTTACCCCATACGTGAAAGAAGGAAAGGTTGGCTTGCGTGCACTGATATCAAGTGCCCATGAGAAGAAGATTCGAGATTTTATGAAGGCTCATCCTGATATAGAGCACTTCAGCGAGATCAAGGAGGCGATGGGGGATGGCATCGACTACTCCGAGATCAAGCTGATTTGTGATTTGATGGAAGACGAGGGATAATGCGTGCAGATGCTTAGCCCACGATTTCGATGGTACTGCTCGAATTATTGCCTTCCTGGTTCACCCGAATCTGTACGGGGATACGTTCTTTAAGTTCTTCCACATGACTGATGATACCCACATGGCGTCCCGACTTGGAGTGGAGACTGCGCAGGGTATTGATGGCATGTTGCAGCGGTTCGCCGCTCAGGGTTCCGAAACCCTCGTCGATAAAGAGGGTATCCACAGAGAGCTGGGTGCCGATGTCGCTGAGTGCAAGTGCCAGGGAGAGCGAGACGAGGAAGCTTTCACCACCCGAAAGAGTGCTGGCGGCTCGGCTCACATAGCCCTGATAGGCATCTTCCAGAGATATGACGAAGGTGCCAGGTACCACCTTTAATATATAGCGGTCGCTGAGCGTTCGCATATATCCGTTGGCTGAGTGGATGAGGCTGGCGAGTACATAACTTTGGGCGATGCGACGGAACTTGTTGCCAGTGGCATCGCCAAGAAGCTGGTTCAAACGGCTCCACTTTTCAAAGTCGGCTTTCTTCTGCGCTGATTCCTGCAGAAGTGAGCCGACTTTTGCCTTGTTGGTTCGGTCGACTTCCAGGTCTCTGATGATTCCTCCACGCTGGTTGCCCAATTCTGAAAGCTGGGCTTCGAGCGATGCGATGCTGGTAGAAATTCTTGTATCTAAGGATTCTTCTTCAGAAATCTTCTCATCTTCATCAAACAAAGCTTCATATTCTCCTGTATGGAGTTGATAAGCTTTTTCCAGTTCATCCCAAACCGTTTGTTTGCTGACCAACTGCTGTTTTATACGATTGATAGCTTCCGCCTTTTCTGCAATATCACACTGTTGGAGTGTGTCGAGTTGCAGTAAGAGGTTCTCATCCAGCAATATCTCCTGTTCTTTGTCAGAGAAATCTTTCAACATCTCCTGTTTTTTCTCCATGAATTCCTTTAGCCATTTCTTGGTGTCTTCTTCCTTCTCTTTTGCCGCATTCATTTGTTGCAGGGCAGCCGTTATCTGGCTTTGCAATTCAGAAGCTCTGGTAAGTACTTTTGGAATACGTTTCAGCATCAGTGGCTCTTTTGAAGGTGTTCCCCAGGTTGGTATGAGCTTGATGATGGCATCCAGAGCAGCGGCAAGATTCTTGTTGCCCTCTTCAAATTGCTTCAGTTCTGCAACAAGTTTCTGCTGTTTCTCAGTGTTCATCTTGTAGGTGATGGCACCATCTTCAACCTCTTTTCCAAATTCGGTGAGCATTGTATGCCAATCATTCTGCCATGAAAGGTTTCCGGCTTCGCCAATCAGTAAATGGATATCTTGCAGTGCCTTCTCGCTGGTTTTGTTCTGTAAGGAAATCTGAGCTTCGATAACTTCAATACGATGCTGGGTATCATCCACTTTCTGCTGTGCGGCTAACATCCCATTTCTTTGCACTTCGTATTCTTGAAGTTTCTGGTCTCTGAGCGTTCTAAGCTTTTTAGCCTCTTTTTCCTTGGCTTCGGCTTCTGCAATTTGAGCAGATACCTTTTCGAGGGTAGCAAGCGTTTGTGTTTCGTTTTCTCCTTCCGGAATCTTTTTGGCTGCTTCCTGGGCTTTTTGGGTAGCCTTGGCTAGCGATTCGCTGCATTTGGCAAAGACTTTCTGTTCGTTGGCAAGACTGTTCTTTAAAGCCTTGATGTCTGCATCCAGGGCATTTTGGCTTGTTAATATCTTGTTGTATTCGTTCTCGGCATCCTTATAAAGCTTTTCTGCTTCTACAACCAGGGCATCGATATTGTCTTCGTGGGGCAGGGTATTTTCTATTCGCTGTTGGCAAACGGGGCAGGTGTCGCCTATTTGCAACTTCATTCTGATGCTTTTCGCCCATTTGTTGATACTTTCCCGCTGCTTTTCATACGCAAGCTGGAGGGCATTCTTCCGGATTTCAGCATCATGAGATTCCTGCTTTAAAACCAGCAACAGCTTTTCTTTTTCCTGGATAGAGTTTTGAAGTTGAACCAGATTCTCCTTCGAAAGGACATGACGATTCTGCTCCTCGTGTAGGAGTTCGAGGAGATCCTTGGCTGCTTGAATGTCGTTGAGAAGCGTTTTGAGTGATTCTTGTTGCTGGCGAAGCTGAGGCAAATGAAGGTGTTCCAGCTCAGTTTCTGCCTCCTGTGCCTTGATAACCTGTTGGTTATATGTTTTCTGGCATTCTTCGAGCATCGTCTTGGCATTCTCAAGCTTTGGCTGATACTGGGTGCTCAGTTCCTTCTTAATCTGATTGGCATACTGCAGGTTGTTCGCTGCATCTTTCTTGTTCTTCAAAAATGATTCGATGAGCGTATTCAGGGTCTGTGCATTTTCGTAGAGATGCACTTTGGGTGCTTCTTGGGCCAGGTAGTCGTCTATACTCTTAATGGATAAAGCGATGGTCTGCTCCTGCTGAAGCTCATAGCTTTGTGCTCCCTGAATCTGTCGGAATGTTTGCTCTAAAGATTGCAGTTGGACTTCCTGTTGCAGGATGGTCTTGGCGCATGATGTAGCTTCGTTCATCTTGGCGCGAGCCTCGATGGTATGGTTCCAAAGGGCGATGGTTTGCTCTTGCTGTTGGGTTTCGTCGCTTTCGGCGATGGCTTTCACATGTGCCAAATCTTCTTTTGCCTGCTCTTTTCGCTGACGGATATCCTGTTCCTGCTGAAGCCAGCGAAGCTTTTTCTGTTCCTTTTCCAGGGTGTTTTTGATTTGCTGGCTTTGCTCATCCAGCTGTTGCAACTGGTTGTTCTTCTGGGCGATTTCTTCATCGTTCAGAATCTGAATGCCTTCAATCTTTTGTTGGGAATCCTCCCAAATCTTCTTTTTCTCTACAGTTTGCTCAAAGATTTTGGATCCAATTCTAGAGTAGGCATCCACACCTGTGATTTTCTCCAGAATTTCGGCTTTCTCATCGTCCTTGCTGTTAAGAAATCGGGTGAACTCGCCTTGTGCCAGGAGGGTGGTACGGCAGAATTGCTTGAAATCCAAACCGATGGCGAGGGCTATCTCCTCACGAATCTCCTTATCTTTGGCATAGGTAAAATCGGTATCCAGATTGCGGAGCGCCCATTTCTTGTTCTGTATCTTTCCCGTCACCTTGTTGCGGGCTCTTGCCACCGACCATTGAGCCTCGTAATGCACATCGTTGCTGCCTATAAAGGTAAGGCGCACGAAAGCTTCACCGGTATTGCGGCGCATCAGTTGCACTGGGTCTTTAATCTTGATATCTTTTTCGTTGTCACGCATTTCTCCCTGCATGCTCGTGTTTTCGAGACGGGGAGTGCTGGCATAGAGCGCCAGACAGATGGCATCGAGGAGGGTTGATTTGCCTGCACCCGTCTTTCCGGTGATGAGGAACACCTCGCTATCGGCTAGGGGCTGAGCCTCGAAGTCGATGGTTGCATCCTCGATAGAAGCGATGTTATGTATTTGGAGTTGTTGTAGAATCATATTGTTACAGTGAAGAGTAAAGAACTAAGTGTGAGGAATCAGAATCCCGGCACTTATAACTGTTCGGTTATTTCTTTAAACATTTCCTTGAGTTCATCATCGAAGGTAATGCCGCAATCTTCGGCGTATCGTCGGGCGATGTCGATAGGAGCTTCCGACTGGAATTCCCGTACGGTCATTGTTCGAGGTTGGGATGTTTCGGAATGTAGTTTTCTTCGGGTGTTGATGAGGCAGAAGCGGCATTGCTTATCCTTTACAAGTTGTGATGCCTCCTGGTTGGCTGCCACGGGAAGGAAATCTTCTACTTCCACATTCAGGCGGATATAGGCAGGGATATCAGAAGGGAAATCTTCCAAAAGCTTCTTTGCTTCATCCCAGGAAGTGAAGTTTCCTTGCAGGTTTTCAGAAGCGGGCAGGGTGACCAGCGGCTTAGGGTTTTCTATAGCAATCTTCTTGAGTTCCACTTCATCCCCATGCTTGCCGATGGTGATGAGGCTCACACTATGCTCATAGTTCTCATCAAAACTTACAGCCATCGGACTTCCTGCATAGCGGATACGATGGTGGCTGCCACGAATCCACTGTTCATGGTGGATATGACCTAAGGCAAGATAATCATATCCTTCTCCCAAGTCGCTGATTTCCAAAGAATCTATTCCTCCTACAGTATATTCTGTAGCATTATCGTGTCCCTTGAAATCGCAACCCTTTACGGTGGTATGCGCCATCATGATAACAGGAAGTTCCTGGTTCCTTTCTTTCACTTTATCCAGAATTTCCTGGAAGAATCCTTCGGGAATGCTTCGCTCGTAGCAGTAAGGAACGGCTACGATGTAACCCTTGATTTCGTCTTGCGGTTTCTTCTTCCCTTTTGCTTCGATGATGTGATTTTCGGGATGCTCCTTGTCTATATTTCCAACAGAAAATACCTTTAATGCCTGCCAGGGAGTCTTGAATATCTCGTGCTTGGTTCCGCTGTCATGATTGCCTGCGGTGATGACGATGGTCATGTCGGGATTTGCCTCGTGAATCTGCACGATGGCATCGGTGAACATCGTTTGTACGGCAGCTGAGGGCTGAGAGGTATGATATACATCGCCCGAGAGGAGAAAAGCATCTGGCTTCTCCTCTCTTACGATGTCTATGATTTGAGCGAGCATGGCAGTCTGTTCTTCGGTACGGTCGAAGTTGTAGAGCGTATGTCCCAGATGCCAGTCGCTGGTATGTAAGATTTTCATATCAACTTTCTATAGTTTCTTAACTGCATCTTCCAATTGCTTCAGGGCTTGCTGGAGGATGCTTCTTGGTGTTGCCACATTCAGTCGCATGAAGCCTTCGCCGCCAGGACCAAACATTTCGCCATCGTTCAGTGCCAGGTGTGCCTTGTCGATGAAGAGGTCGAGGAGGGCATCGTGTGAAAGCTTCAGGTCTTGGCAGTTGAGCCATACGAGGAAGGATGCCTGTGGGCGCAGCGGACGGATGCCTGGGATATGCTCTCGGCAATAGTCCTCTACGAATCGGATGTTGTCCTCTATGTAGGCAAGCATCGCCTTTCGCCATTCTTCTCCCTTGCGGAAGGCGGCAATGGTGGCAATAGGGGCGAACAGGGTTGGTTCGTCTAATTCGTTGGCAGACAACCATGTATAGAACTTCCTGCGAAGCTGGTCGTTGGGAACAATGGCGTAACTGCTCACGATACCAGCGATGTTGAAGGTCTTGGATGGTGCCTGGAAGGTGATGCTGATGTCTCTTGCCTTGTCAGAAACCGAAGCGAATGGGATGTGCTTGTGTCCGAACAGAGCCATGTCCGCATGAATCTCATCGCTGATAACGAGCAGATGGTGCTCGTAGCAGAAGTCGGCGAGTTGCTGAAGAGTCTCTTTGCTCCAGGTGATTCCGCCCGGATTATGAGGGTTGCAAAGAATGAGTATCTTGCACTTTTCATCGCAAACTTTCTCCAGGTTTTCGAAGTCCATCTCGTAATATCCATCCTCCTTCATTTTCAGCGGATTGAAGACCACCTCTCTTCCGTTGCCCTCTGGAGTGAGGCGGAATGGGTGATAAACTGGTGTCTGGATGATGACTTTCTCATCAGGACGGGTGAAGACATTCACCACGAGTCCGATACCTTTTACGATGCCCGGGATGAATCGGATCCACTCCTTTTGAACATCCCATTGATGATGGTTGCGAACCCAGTCGATGATGCTAGGCAGATAATCGGCTGGCTCCATGGTGTAGCCGAAGAGCGAATGTTCCAATCGTGCCTTGAGGGCATCTGTGATGAATGATGGGGTCTCGAAATCCATATCGGCTACCCAAAGTGGCAGCAGGTCGTCGCGTCCCCAGCGAGGCAGCAGGGCACCATGTTTGAGGTCGTCGCTGCCCGAACGGTCTATTATCTTATCGAAATCGTACATGTTTTTACTTTGAACTTTGAACATTGAACTTTATGATTAGCCTTTTTCTCTGACCTGTTAACTGTAAACTATTAACTATCAACTAAAAGAAGACTATCAACTTTCAACTATAAACTATCAACTTTCAACCGCCTGCTTGATGTCTTCGAAGAGGTCGTCTACATCTTCCAGACCTACGCTCAGACGGATGGTCGTGTCCTTAACATCCATTGATCTACGCATGTTCTCAGAGAATGCACCGAAGATGGTGCTTGCCGGGTGGATGGCAAGAGAACGGTTGTCGAAGAGGTTGGTGGCACGATGGATGAGCTTCAGATTGTTGAGGAAGTTGAAGCATGCCTCCTTGCTCTCCAAGTCGATGCAGATCATGGCTCCTGCTGTTTTGCCAAACTGGTGTTGTGCCAACTCGTGATAAGGATTATCTTCCAAACCTACATAGTTCACATATTGAATTTGTGGCAGGGTGCGCAACTTCTTGGCGAGTTCCAGGGCGTTGCTGCTCTGTACACGATAGCGGGCATCGAGCGTTTCGAGTCCGATGGTCTGCATATAGGCTACCTGTGGTGTCATGTAGGCACCGAAGTTGAAGAGCATCTCACCGTAGAGACGTTTGGCGAAATCGCCGTTGTAAGGAGTTCCGTAGTCGATAACCAGACCGCCGAGCGAGGTTGCACCACCGCTTACATACTTGGAACTGGAAACCACTTCGATATCCACCCCCAAGCTCTTTGCTGAAAATTGGGTGAAAGGAATCACGGTAGAATCTACCACCAGAGGCACATTCTTTTCGTGAGCCACTTCTGAAATCGCCTTCAAATCAGCAACCTCCAACTGTGGGTTGGTCAGAATTTCAAGGAATACGCAACAGGTGTCGTCGTCGATAGCCTCACGCACCGCCTCGATATTGGTTAAATCGCGCAGGCGGACCTTTACTCCAAATCGGCGCAGGGTAGCCACGAGCAGTGCATAAGTGTTACCGAAGAGATGCTTCGAGGTAACGATGTTCTTGCCTTGTGCCGCCAGCGACATGAGGGTATTGCTGATGGCAGCCATGCCTGAGTTGAACGCAGTGACGTGAGCGGCATCAGTCAATGCAGCCACACGGCGCTCCAGATTGGTAACCGTAGGGTTTTCTACTCGCGAGTAATCAGGAGCCTTGATTTTGTCTGTAAATGCCTCCGACATGATGGCAGCATTGTCAAACTCGTAGGCGAGGGTGTTATATACTGGCACGCTCAGCGAATCGTAGGCATCGCGGCGCTCATACTCCAAATGAATGGCTTGGGTCTGTTTCTTCATTTTATCCTATATATATAATAATGTGTATTTACTAATCTCTTGCATCAAGCAATCGAAGAGTGTATTGAACAATCTTTTGAGTTGTTTCTCGCTTCTATCTATTTTGACTGCAAAATTACAAAAAAAACTCTAGTTTTCCTATATAAATGTTAGATATTTTGTTTAAAAAGATATAATATTGGTAGGTTTTCTTTCTTTTCTGGGGATGAAGTAGCAGGAAATTCTATTTTTTGCAGTACCTTTGTACCCATGAAGAAAAAAAAGTTGATTATAATAGCTTTGAGTATGCTGATGGTACTTCCAGTTTACTCCCAGGACAAGCGTTATCATGGCGATGGCATTGATGATGTTCTTCGTTTTGTTCCTACCATTGCCGTCTTTGGATTGAAGGCGTGTGGAGTGGAGGCTGAAAGTACTTGGCAGCGAAGAATCGGTGCCCAGGTACTGGCATTTGGTGTGAATGCTGCCGTGACATATTCACTGAAGCATGCTATCCATGAGAAACGTCCAGATGGAACGGACAATCATTCGTTTCCTTCGGGGCATACTTCTGTCGCCTTTTCAGGAGCCACGGTCCTGATGCACGAATACCGTAAGGTTTCGCCTTGGATTGGTGTGGCAGGTTATGCTGTGGCTACTACCGTGGCGGTGGATAGAGTAAGACGAAATCGCCATCACTGGGGTGATGTAATGGCGGGTGCCGCCATTGGTGTGGCTTCTGCTGAGGCTGGCTATCTGCTGGGTGGCTGGATTCTGGGAAAGAAAAAGAAGAAAGCAAAGGAAATGGATGGGGAGTTGGAAAAGGAGAATGGGGTGAACGATAACCTCAGTCTCTCGGTTGCTCCTACAGGCATCGAATTTGCCATCAAACTATAATGCTTTTTGAAAGAGGAAAAAATTGAATAGAACAGATAAAAGATATACATAAAATCATGATGAAAACAACAACCTTGAGCCTCAAGGCTCTTACTTTTAGCGCTGCTCTCTGTGCTTCGCTCGGCTTGTCGCTTTCTGCGAATGCCGAGACCATCGAAGTGCAGAAGCTGAAGCATGCCGGCCCTTATCCTGTGGCTACCCCTTGGATGGCGGATAGCGTAAATGTGAAGGGGGAGAAATTTTCGATGGAGGGTGTGCTCGACTCTCCACTTTCGTTTACTTTATTGAATAATGGAAAAGAGGTGGCTGCATCCCAGCTTCTGGCGGATAGCAAGCAGAATGCAATTCACCTGGCTTCTTTCACCGTATCAAATACCAGCCGTACCAAGGTTACCATCGAGGTGAAGGGTTTGAAGCAATATCGCCTCTTCGTTGATGGAGAGCAGGTGACCGTGAATGGCGACAAGGCAGAAACTACCTTAATGCCATCTAGTCATACAGTGGTGATTAAGTACCTCACTGAGTCATCTGACAAGGATTTCAAGATCAGCATTACCGCAGCCGATGGCAAGCAGCTCTGTGTAGGAGAATCTGCTGCCAGCACCAAGCGCGCATTCAATATATACGATGTGATCTGCATGCCTAACTATGCAAGTGTTCAGATGTCGCCGAACGGCAAGTTTATGATTGTGCGCAAGACTTGGGTAGATAGACAGGGCAAGAATCATAGCATCAACGAATTGCGAAACAGTCAGACCAACAAGGTGGTAGCTTCTTTCGAAGAGAGCGTAAGATGGATGCCTCGTACCAACAAGATGTACTTTACCCAGAAGGCGAGCGACAGCTCTATTGCCGGTGAAGGCAAGGCTGATGGCGAGCTGCAGCTCATCACCATCAATCCGCTCAATATGGATCGCGAAGTGTTGGCTGCCAATATTCCAGACGGATGGTTCCAGTTTACTCCCGATGAGAAGACGCTTATCTACACTCTTTATACCGAGGGCAGAAAGAAAGATGCGCAGGTGTATGATGTGAAGGAGCCTGATGACCGTCAACCAGGATGGCGAAGCCGTAGCTATCTTGCCAAGTTTGATTTGGCGTCGGGTGTTCTCCAGCCGCTCACTTTCGGCTATCACAACGTCTATCTCAGCGATATTTCTGCAGATTCCCGCTATCTGCTCATCGGCAAGAGCGAGGAACGCCTTACCAAGCGTCCAACCACTCTTAATTCCTACTATCGTCAAAATCTCAATGATATGAGTGTAGAGACTTTGATAGAGAAGGGTGAATTCCTGAATGGCGCCCAGTTCTCGCCTGATGGCAAGAGCATTCTCGTTACGGGTTCGCCTGAGGCATTCGGTGGTATCGGAAAGAATGTAGAGGAGGGACAGATTCCTAGTATGATAGATACCCAGCTCTATCTGATGACTCTTGCGGATAAGAAGGTTCGTCCGCTGACCAAGGATTTCAATCCGAACGTGCAGAGTGTGGATTGGAGTAAGGCAGATGGCAACATCTACTTCACGGCAGAAGATAAGGATTGCATGCATCTCTTCCAGCTCAATCCGAAATCAGGCAAGTTTACATTGCTCAATACTCCGGAGGAGAACATCAAGAGCTTCTCTGTTGCATCATCTGCTACGGAAATGGCGTTCTCCGGACAGAGCGCATCCAATGCCGACCGACTCTACAAGATGAATCTGAAGGCGCAGAAGTCTCAGCTTGTTGATGATCTCAGTGCCCGTTTGTTGAAGAATATCGAGTTGGGCGAGTGCAAGGCTTGGAATTTCGTGAACTCTCGTGGCGACACGCTTTGCTGCCGTTACTATCTGCCACCTCATTTCGATGCATCGAAGAAGTATCCGATGGTGGTGAATTACTATGGCGGATGTAGTCCTACTACCCGAATGTTCCAGAGCCGCTATCCTCATCATGTATATGCTGCGATGGGTTATGTGGTGCTGGTAGTGAATCCGAGCGGAGCTACTGGTTTCGGTCAGAAGTTTTCTGCCCGTCATGTGGATACTGCGGGCGAGGGTGTGGCTGAGGATATTATCTCCAGCACCCAGGCTTTCTGCGATGAGCATAGTTTTGTGAACAGAAAGAAGATAGGTTGCATCGGTGCCAGCTATGGTGGTTTCATGACGCAGTATCTTCAGACCAAGACCAATCTCTTTGCTGCTGCCATCTCTCATGCCGGCATCAGCGACCACACCAGCTATTGGGGTGAAGGTTATTGGGGCTACAGTTACAGCGAGGTTTCCATGGCTAACGAGTATCCTTGGACCAACAAGCATCTCTTCGTAGATCAGAGTCCACTTTATAATGCAGATAAGATTCATACACCATTGCTTTTTGTTCACGGAACTGCCGATAACAATGTGCCTGTGGGCGAGAGTATCCAGCTCTATACGGCATTGAAACTCCTCGGTCGTCCTACGGCGATGGTATTGGTAGATGGTCAGGACCATCACATCATCGATTATGAGAAGCGCCTCAAGTGGCAGGATACCATCTTTGCCTGGTTCGCCAAGTGGCTGCAGGATGATGGCAGCTGGTGGAAGGAAATGTATGGTGAGGAAAAAATGTAGTTGACGGCTGGCTGGCGAAAAGCTGGCTTCAGTCTTAATAAAACAAAAGAGATTATATTCCTGCTTTGTGGGGAATATAATCTCTTTTTGTGTTCTTGCTTGTTGCAAGTATAATCTCTTTTCAATATTCTTATTTCTTGTTACTTAGTGTAATGGCTAAGGAAATGAACGCAAAGGTAATGCCCACGATGCAGACTCCTAGCCAGTTGGCGCGGGTCCATACGTATCCGGCACAGAAAGTGCCGAGCGAACCGCCAATAAAATAGGTTGTCATGAAGATGGTATTGGCACGGTTGGATGCCTGTGGAATCTCCTGCAGACAACCGCTCTGGTTGCTGAGCTGCTGACATTGCAGACCTATATCAACCAAAATGATGGCTGCGATGAGTCCTGCATAGGTGTCGCCGAAGAGCAAGGCTATTCCCCAGGCCATAATCTGCATGCCTGCTCCAAGCAGGCTGAATTTATGAATGCCGAACTTAGGAACCAGCTTTCCTACGCCACTTGCCGCCATGGCTCCCATGATTCCGCAAAGTCCGAGCATTCCCACCATGTCGCTGCCTGCACTGAAAGGTGGCTGGGCAAGATGAAAGGCGAGGCAGGACCAGATGGCCATCATGCTGCCGAAACCGAAGGCTGCACGGATGGAGTAAATGCGGATAGAAGGGTGGAGGATGAAGATCTCAGCCACGGTAGTCATCAATCCTCTATAGGTACCCACATAGTTGCGCTTCATCTCTGGCATCATCAATAGCATCACGCCCATGCAGGCAATCATGACGAGGGCGGCAATGAAAAACATCTCCCGCCATCCCAGCCATTCGCCGATGTAGCCGCTGATTACTCGCGAGGCAAGAATACCCGTGAGCAGTCCGGAGAGTACAATACCCATATTCCTGCTCTTGTTCTTGGGCTCAGAAAACTGTCCTGCTATCGGGATGAAGAACTGCGGAATCACGGAACAGGCACCAATCAGCAACGAAGCTCCCCAGAGCATCCATACGTTTTGCGCTACAGCCATCACGATGGCCATCACGGCTGCAATGGTCATATTCGCAAGGATGAGCTTCTTGCGTGAGAACATGTCACCCAGGGGAATGAGAAAAAACAGTCCCAGTGCGTAACCTATTTGGGTAATCACGGTGATGAGGTTGGCGCTTTGCTCGGTAATGTCCAGATCATGACGGATCAGTTCGAGAAGCGGCTGATTGTAGTAGCAGTTGGCTACGGTGAGTCCTGCGATGATGGCCATCATCAGGAGAATGCTGCGGGGAATGCCCCGATTTTCTTTTAGCTGTATCATCTTTGTTTGTTTATGATTCTGTTTCTGAGGGCAAAGTTACTAAAAAGTTCTCGGCTAGCAAAGTTTTTGGGCTCGATTTCTTGGAAAAATCATCTCTCTTCTTGGAAAAATCATCTTTCTTCGATGAAAAAGTTGCTCTCTTTGAAGAAAAGTTTCTGCTCTTTTCCTCGCGCGTACCTTATTATATGTATCATCCCTCACTTCGGCAGGGGTGTTGGCGCACACCTTTGTTGCGCTAAAAAACACCGAAAAGTGTTAATTTTGGCCTGTTCCCGAGCACATCAAAAACTTTAACCTTTGTTAGCACTTTGTAATTAACTGAATATCAATAGTTTGTAATTTTGTTACAAAATACCCCTAAAAAAAAACACAAAAAAAAGTACGCCGTATCAAAAAAATGCTTACCTTTGCATCAGTTTTAATAAACGAATGATTGTTTTACAGATTTAAAAAGCAAAGAAAATGAAGAAATTAGTTTTTATGTTCGTAGCTATCGCAGCTATCTCTTTCGCATCATGTGGTAACAAAACAGCTCAGAACACAGCTTCTGCTGATTCTGACACAGCTCAGGTAGACACAACTGCTGCTGTTGATTCAGCTGCTACTGATTCAGCTGCTACTGATTCAGTTAAGTAATTTAGAATTACTTA
>ULTW01035565.1_pt1 | contig 15463 bp, 14 predicted proteins | sample 1957961 | NCBI WGS metagenome assembly ULTW01 (sample SAMEA4835744, study PRJEB28245) | human gut metagenome | biome: gut microbiome; material: fecal sample | place: Denmark | collected 2008 | reverse complement strand
CTTGAACTGCTGACCGTTAATTTCTACGATTGCGTACATTTTTTATTTTATAAACGGGTTTTTCCGCGAGGCGTCTGACTTCGTGCCAGCTCTTTTTCAAGCCCCAACGAACTAAACTTTTCTGTAATTATTGCCCTTTTAGGGCTTTCGGGGTGCAAAATTACATAATATTTATTGAATAACAAATCAATAGGCAGTGAAATATCTGACTTTTAAAAAGATTTAACGAATGAGAGGTGTTAGATAACTATTCAGCCCTTTTTATTCATTACTTAATCATTCATTTTGCATGAAGTAGGGGCTGAATAGTACGGGGTTAGATGTCTTTACTTCTTAGGCACATTGCGGAGAATATCCAGCAAGTGGTCCCACACCATCTGTACGGTCGGGATGAGGAGTGCCTCTTCGGGCGTGTGTACATTGCGCAGGGTAGGGCCGAAGCTCACCATGTCAAGGTTGGGGTATTTCTCAGAGAAGAGACCACACTCCAGACCGGCGTGAATTCCTTTTACCAAAGGCTCTTTGCCGAATAGTTTTTCGTAACTCTTGACTGTCAGGTCGGTCAGGGCGCTGTTGGCACGCATCTTCCATGCAGGATATTTGTCGCCTACACTTATCTTGGCACCAGCCAACTGGAAGGCAGCCTTCACCGTATTGGTCATATTGTCGAGGTTGCTCATCACATTGCTGCGCTGAGAAGCAACAATTTCGATGCTGTCCTCGGTAGTTGCCACACTTGCCACATTGCTCGAAGTCTCAACCATTTCGGCAATTGCCTCGTCCTGGCAGTGGGTGAGAGGCCCATTGTCTACTGCCTGCAGAGCCATAACGAATCTGTCTGCCACCTGCTTTTCGATGACAGGCACAGCCTCTGTGCTCTCCATGCTGAAGTGCATGCTTTGTTCAGAAACATGGAACTCGTCTTCCACCTCAGCAGCAAAAACATTCCAGTCGACGCGAACCTGTTCTTTTACATCGTTCTTAACAGCAAACACCACCTGTCCGTCTCGAGGAATGGCATTGTGCATCTTGCCGCTGTCGAAACTTGCGAGGCGTATGCCTTCCTCCTGTTTCTCCATTTCCATATAGAGGAAACGAGCCAAAATCTTAATGGCGTTGGCGCGTTTCTTGTCAATATCGTCGCCAGAATGACCACCGTTTAGACCCTTGATGCCCAACTTAAGGAAGAAATAACCTGCAGGAGCCTCTTCGCGTTGAAAATCGAAGGCTGCACGAATTGTTTGTCCACCAGCACAAGAAACAAAGATTTGTCCTTCGTCCTCTGAGTCGAGGTTGATGAGCATATTGCCCTTCATGAAGCCCGCTTCCATGCCATGTGCGCCTGTAAGTCCTGTCTCTTCATCGCGCGTGAAGACACACTCCACAGGGCCATGCTCGATGTCTTCAGAGTCGAGGATAGCTAACTCGATGGCACAGCCTATTCCGTCGTCAGCGCCTAAAGTAGTACCCTTAGCTTTCATCCATTCTCCGTCTATATAAGTCTGAATGGCATCTTTGGTAAAGTCGATTTCATGGTCCACCAGTTTATCGCACACCATATCCATGTGGCTTTGCAAGATAATGATTTCGCGATCTTCGAAGCCAGGAGTGGCTGGCTTGCGGATAATTACGTTGCCTGTTTTATCGACTTCAGTCTCCAAGTTGTGGCTTTTGCCAAACTCTTTCAGATACTCAATCATCTGCTCCTCGTGCTTTGATGGTCGAGGAATCTGATTGATTTTAGCGAACTGCTCGAAAACACGAGCTGGTTTCAAATCATTTTTAGTCATTTTATGTATTTTTATTTTGAACTTTGCTTGAAAAATATTACCTTTGCATCCAAATGTGTGCACTAATGCACTGCAAAAGTAATAAAAATGATAAAGATATTGCTATTAAGCGTGTTAATAATTGCTATATCGGTGGCTTTATTATCCGTGAAGTTGATTTTTCGCAAGAATGGTAAATTCTCCTCGCAGCATGTCCACGACAATCCTGGACTTCGCAAGCAAGGCATTCATTGTGTGGTAGACCAGGACCGCGAGGCAAGACAAGCGGGAAAGGCGTATTGATGAGTGATGAGTGAAGAACGAAGAGTGAAGAATGAATTTCCTCTTTTCAAAAGTCAAGAAATAAGTAATAAAAACTAAAATAACAAGAAAATGAAAAAGAACATTTTGAGCTCCATGGCTATCGCAGCAGTAGCTGCTTTGTCATTGGCATCATGCAACAAGTCGCAGCCTCAGGTAGAGGCTAAGTCTGAGAGCAAGGCTCCTGCAGAGTTGAAGATTGCGTATGTAGAGGTAGACTCTATCATGACACAGTATACATTTGCCAAAGAGTATTCTGCCATCTTAGAGAAGAAGGGTCAGAATATTCAGGCTACACTTGCACAGAAGCAGCAGAACTTGCAGGCTGCAGCTGCCAACTTCCAGCAGAAGATTCAGCAGAACGCTCTTACTCGCGAGCAGGCCGAAGCTATCCAGGCTGGTTTGCAGAAGCAGAGCAACGACGTTCAGGGTTTGCAGCAGCGTCTGAGCAACGAGTTTGCTGCAGAGCAGGCAAAGTACAACAATGCTCTTCACGACAGCATTGCTCACTACTTGACAGCCTACAACAAGGATAAGAAATACAGCATCATCTTCTCTAAGAGTGGTGATAACCTGCTTTATGCTGACAAGGCTTACGATATCACCAACGAGGTGATCAATGGCTTGAACAAGGCTTACAAGGGCAAGCTGAAGAGCGAGACTGCTGCACCTGCTAAGAAATAATCCTTCGGGTGTAAGTCTTAAAACACGTACAATAACGATTCTATTTTTTTAATAGAGAAATTTTTACTGATAGCCATACAGCTCCTTTCTGGTTTGCTGTATGGCTATATATATATATATAATAATAAGGTGTAAAAACTATGCTTCGCAAAGAAAGATACGAATACGTGTTGGCATATTTCCGCCAGCAAATGCCTCAGGTTACTACCGAGTTGGAGTTTGGCAGTGCCTTCCAGCTATTGGTGGCAACTTTGCTGTCAGCTCAGTGTACCGACAAGCGCATCAACATGGTTACGCCAGCTCTTTTTGCCCGTTATCCTGATGCCCGTTCCATAGCAGCGGCTACGGTAGATGAAGTGTACGAACTCATTCGTTCGGTGAGTTATCCCAATGCCAAGGCGAAGCATCTCGTGGAGATGTCGTGTCAGTTGGTGGAGCGGTTCAATGGCGAGGTGCCAGAGTCGGCTGCCGATCTGACGAGTCTTGCTGGGGTGGGGCGTAAAACTGCCAATGTGATTCGTGCCGTGTGGTTTGGCAAGGCCACCATGGCAGTAGATACGCATGTCTATCGTGTCAGCCATCGCATGGGGTTGGTGCCTGCCACGGCCGACAGTCCGCGAAAGGTAGAAGACTATCTGATGGCTAACATTCCCGAAGCCGATATTCCCAACGCGCACCATTGGCTCCTGTTGCATGGCCGCTATATATGTAAGAGTGCCAAACCGTTTTGCGAGCAGTGCTTCTTTAACGAGCATTGTCCCAAACGTCTGAAAAACAGTAAACTATAGCAATACAGATAAGATGAATGTCAAGAAGATCAATCATTTTTTGCAGGATGTGGCTGCTCACAACAACCGTGAGTGGTTCCAGGAACACAAGGCAGAGTATCTGGCAGCCAAGTCTGATTTCGAGGAAGGCATCAGGAAGGCCATCGACCACTATGCCTGTTTCGATGACGAAATAACCCACTTGCAGGTGAAAGACTGTACGTATCGTTTCTATCGTGACATACGTTTTTCTTCCGATAAGTCGCCCTATAAGCGCCATTTCGGAGCCTACATTTGTGCCCACGGCAAGAAGTCGCTTCGTGGTGGTTACTATATTCATGTAGAGCCAGGACATTGCCTTTTGGCAGTCGGTGCCTACTGTTTGCCAACGAATATCCTTACCTCGTGCCGCAACGAGATTATGGGTAATATTGACGAATGGCGTCGTGCTGTGGAGAATGGCAGATTTGTCAATACCTTCGGTTATCCTGGTGAGGGTGTATGGAAGGACGATGACGAGATAAGCGACAAAGGTTTCGGAGTCAATATGTTGAAGAAAGCTCCCAAGGATTTTCCCAAGGATTATGAGTTTCTCGACTATCTGAAGATGAAGGACTACTGTGCCTGGGTTCGTGTGCCCGACGAATTCTTTGCCGATGAAGCTTGGCTCAACAAGTCGGCAGACATCTTCCGTGTGGCAAAGCCCATGATGGATTTCGTCAATTCTGTGATTGATGACTATGAATAGCTCTGCTATTCCTTTTTTTAAGGGAAAAAGAATTCAAATATATACTTTATCAAAAATGAAAACAATGTATTTTTGTCAGAAAGCCTTATCGCTTGTTGTCTTTCTGATGTTGGTCGTTTCTTCAACGGCACAAGCCAAGCGAGTTGTTGAGCGTCCTTACTTCTTCGCCTCCAACAATCATAAATTAGAGATAGAGCGTGTGACGCTCGACAAGAAAGCTACAGTTCTTGACGTAAAAATCTATCAGGCCAGTGGCAAGGTTAGTATCGATTCCCATGCCGCTCTTATAGCCAATGGTGTGACGTATGCTTATCTGGGTAGTCAGCAGTTGCCTAAAGGTGTTTTTGTGAAAGTGCCTGAATGTGGGTACGTTTCTGCTACTTTGCGTTTTAAGCCAATGCCAGAGACCACGACGGAGTTTGATTTCCGTGAAGTATCCGACAACTCTGGTTGGAACATTTACGGAGTGTGCCTCGACGGCAGACGGCCGCAGGATGACATTCCGCAGCACTTGTCACAGCAAGTATTTGACAAAAAGGTAGAATTGCCATCTACCGATCTCAACCTTGGCAAGACTGTTGTGAATGTGCGCTTGGTAGGGTATAAACCTGAATACGGTACTACACTTGATGTACTCGTGGAAAATTGGTTCTCACCACAGCGTATGCCGTTCGACCACGATTCTATCAGCGTGGATGGAACATGCAGCATAAGTGCCAATGCTATTTTACCGGCAATAGCCACCATTCGGGTTAACCGAATGGAGATTCCGTTTCTTTCAGTGCCTCACGACACGACTACTGTAATTATTGACCTCACGACACAGACACTTGCCGCTACACATCTTTTTGCAGATGATGCAAGCGTCAAGAAATATGTTTGGTTTGAAGGAAAATATGCTGCTGTCGATACAGAGTTGCAGAGTATAAAGGAAAAGCTTGATGTCTATGGCAAAACTTTTTTTGATGACATTTGTGGTATGACACCATTGCAATATCGTGATTATGTGCAGAAGGTTTATGAGCAAAAACTACATGCTATTAATGCTGATGCAACCATCAGCATTGCTACCCGAACTTTGGCGCATAGTAATCTTTCTATGAATTATGCTTCGGCGTTGTTTGGCTTTAAGAACAATATAGCCATGGCTCCTATGATTGTGGGCAAGAAAGGAGTGCGACGTGCCGACCTGGGTATTGACACATTGTCGTATTTCAAAACATTGGAGCAACTCCCAATCCTTCGTTCCAAGAATCAGCGTTATTATTCTTTTCTTGCAGACTTTACGTCAAGTTTCTGTCGCCAATATATGGCGGCTGACCCATTGTTGGATGATATAGCTGTCGGAAAGCGTCTCAGCCGTTCTTTAGGACGCAAGCATCTTCTCACCGAACAGCAGATGGCGGTAGCTCGCGATAGTATTGCCAATGATATGGTGAGGGAATTGCTTTTTGCCGACAATGAAGACTTGAAGTCTCAGCGAAAGTCTGTCGACGAAAAGATGGCTGCGATGATAAAGACTGCCAATTCCAGTTCTGTATACAGTATTATTGACATAGACCCCAAGACGTCTGCCGAACAGATTTTTCCCTCAATCATAAATAAGTATAAAGGCAAAACTCTGCTCCTTGATTTCTGGAACACGTGGTGTATGCCATGCAGGGCTGCTATGTCGGCCATTCGTCCTTTGAAAGAACAGCTCACCGATGTGGTGTATGTTTATATTGCAGATGCTTCATCGCCTGTTGGCAAATGGGGCGAGATGATAAAGACGATAAGTGGTGTGCATGTGCGGTTGACAGAGGAGCAGGCTGATGCTCTTGGTGACCTATATCATTTCTCAGGTATTCCTACTTATTTTGTTGTAAACAAGGAAGGAAAGATTACTTATCAGACGACAAGTTTTCCTGGAGTAGATAAGTTAAGAGAGGAGTTGAAGTCAGAATAACATAAAGGTGAAACTTCAAGCGAAATCCCCTAAAAAAAACGCAAGTACTTTCATCAGCTATCGCAAGTACTTTCATTGGCCATCGCAAGTACTTTCGTTTTTTGGGGTCCATTTTTGTGGGATTGTGGTCGAGTAACTTTAATACTTGACTATAAACTGGCTGTCCGGTAAAATGACTATCTTTGCCCATGGCTATATTTTTTTTATGCAAATACAAAGATAACCAAAAGGGCTGATACCTCGTGAGAAGTGTCAGCCCTAATTTATTTTGCTTGCAAAAGTTTTACCGGACAGCAATAATTCTTTATGCAAAATCAGTTAGGAAATTGGCAGAAAACTGCCAAAAGTTAAGATTTTGTTAGGAATCTTTAAGTTTTTCACCAAAGGCTGCTGCAATGTGGGTTAATTCTTGAAGAGTTTCTTCTTGAGCCAAGCTCTCACAGGCTCATCATATAGCTTGAGCAATGCCCAGGCGATGCCGATGGAGAGAAGAATCAAGCCGATGTTCAGCACCACATGGTGCCAAGCTGGCGAACTCTGATGCGTAGCTGCCCATGTCATCTGCACATACATCAGCGGATAGTGGGTGATATAGAGCGGATAGGAAAGGTTGCCCAGCGTCTCGCACCATTTGGCACTCTTGGCATCCGTCGTCTTGCTGCCCGCACCTATCAATACGATAATCGGGAACATCACCACGATGGCAAAGAGCTGATATAATCCGTCTGCCACTCCTGCATTGCCACCAATTTGAGGCACGGAGAAGAGAATGACGAGCAGCAAAGATGCCCACCAGAATCCACCGCGCATGCTCATTGGACTGCCGTTAGGATTCTCCTTCGTCATGCGCTTAGGCAAGATGCGAGAGATGAGCAATCCGCAGAGGAAAGGATAGAGCAATCTTCCAAATCCGATATACAGTTGGTCGGGCATAATCGCCCATCCGCCTATCACGTCATACTTCGGGTCAGCGAACAATCCGAAAATATCCCATCCCAATGTCATATCCATCGTAAAGAAGATGCTTGCCACGCAGAGCAAAGCCAATATGATGGTAGGTAACTTTCTGAGCACCAAGGCATAGAGAATATTGCCGATATACTCGAAGGTGAGCGACCAATTAGGTCCATTAAAGGAATTGAATTCCCCCCATCCACGGATGTCGAGGCTGGTAGGCGCAGGAACCATCAGCAGTCCCATCACGAAGCAGAGGGCAAACTTCCAAGGTTCTACGGTGCCGATGAGCGGAAAGTTCTCGCCCTCGGCAAAGAAGAAGAAACAAGCTCCCACCACGGTGCCAGCGATGACCATCGGATGCAGTCGGATGAGTCGGCGCTTGAAGAAGTTCCAGTACCCCATCTTGCCCCATCTGTCATCATAAGCATATCCGATGACGAAGCCCGAGAGCACGAAGAAGAAGTCTACGGCGAGGTAGCCATGGTTGATGTGCTGCGTGCCGAAGACAGGGATATAAGTCTCCAGGCAGTGAAAGAGGATGACCATCAGTGCAGCCACTCCTCTCAGTCCGTCCAAGATCTCATATCGAGGCTTGGACGCCAAGTAAATGTCATTGTTTTGTGCCATTATCATTCATATTTTGATTTTCTATCTATTTATTGGCTGCAAAGGTACGATGAAAGTTTTTTCTATAATTGCTTTATATTATGATAAAATTGTTGTATATTTGCATTAGCTAAGAATGTTAGCACTATATTCACAATATGGAACAAGAAAAATAAGCATATGATGAACAAGGACAAGAAACTGAAAGCCATGACTTTCGATCACGTAATGTTGCCTCCCAACCAGCAGATAGGACAGCATAGCCAGCAGACTTGGGAGTTGTCTTATATTTTAAAAGGTTCGGGAGAAAGCTATATTGGTTCTGTCCGTGAGCCTTTTCACTCTGGTGATGCCGTGCTGATTGCGCCAGGCATATCTCATCTGTGGCTCTTTGATGTTAACGATGTAGATGAAGATGGGAATATCGAGAACATCACCATCACTTTCTCTGCCGAAATGCTTTGCTCTCTGTCTCATGCAATTCCCGAATATGAGCCGTTGGCAGAATGGTGTAAGTCTTACGGTACTTCGCTGAAATTCAGCAAGAAAGAATCTGAATCCATAGGAATGTTACTGATGCAAATGGAATCTCAGCCGCCATACGGTCGCATTACTTTACTGCTGCAATTGCTGGCGAGCATTTTTGAGAATCATCATTTGATGGCTTGGGATTCCAAAGTCTTCGATGAAGACATTCTCTCGGATGATCGTATCAAGAGGATAGAGATCTTCTTGACTTGTAATTATCAGCGCAAGATAAACTTGGAGGATTTGGCAAAGTATGTCGGTATGAATCGCAGTTCGATGTGTACTATTTTTAGACAGAAGACGGGCATGACTATTTTCCATTATCTCATTGACCTTCGTCTCTCCATTGCCCAAGAGCTCCTGAAATCTTCTGATCTCACCATAGCCCAGTGTTGCTACAAATGTGGTTTCAATGATATCCCTCATTTCAATCGCACCTTCAAGCGATGGCTTGGCATGACTCCCAAGGAGTATCGAATGGAGAAAATGGTAAATGAACAAGCATAATTATATACTGAGCCCACTTTTAAAAGGGGCATATTTTGAATCCAGCATGACCAGTGTGGTCATTCTGAGTGGAACATAGCAATCGGCTCCAATGGTGAATATCTTTCGAGAAATTGTCATGAAAGAGCCGAAAGCTTCTCTGATAGGCCCGAAAAGGGCAAATATCGATCTTTGAAATGTTGAAATCTGAAATATTACCATCCTTTTGAGGTTCATCCATTTCTTATTTTTTCTTATCACCTTAATCTAATAAGGAGAAAAGTTGTAACTTTGCACTCACAAAACGAAGCGACGTATTTAAGGATAGATAAAACAAACTCTTACAAGAAAGAAACAAACAAGGTTTTTGACTAAGGCAAATAAGAAAAAGTCAATGGCTCAAAAGACATTATTATGCTTTCTCCTCATGCTCCTCATACCTACGATGCTACACGCCCAGGATGACGATTTGCACTTCAATACAGGAAAGGGGAAGATACAACTGAAGAAAGACCAATTTTACTATGTGAGTGGAGACACCATATCATTCTTCGCCGATGCTTTCGTATTGCCTGAGGGGGCAATGTTAGACCGCTTATTGCGCAAACTGCCAGGTGTAGAATACCGCAGCAACAGCAATATTATCATTGATGGAACTACGGTGAAAGAGATGCGTGTGGAAGGAAAGGAATACTTCAAGAATGTGATGACCTCAGTGGTGAAACGCATTCCTGCCTATTGCATTGACCAGGTGAAATTCTATGACTATGACCAGGGCAAGCGAATGAACATCATCATCAAGAAGAAATACAAGGGAAAATGGTTTGCTGAGTTCTCTGCAGGACTAGGACCGGACGGCAGATACTCAGAGAAGGCATTCGCCATGGTGCATGGCAAGAAGTTGAGAATGACCCTGTTTGCCAATGCTAACGACATCAACGATACCCGACAACCAGGACAGGAAACTGAATGGAGCCCAGCATCCATGGCTAAGAAACGAATTGAACTCACAAACTGGAGGCTTGGAATATATGTGGAAGAAAAAGAACCAAGACATGATAGGCTATGCCACCGTGAGCCGCAGCGTAACAGATGCCACTACCAATCAAGACAAAACCAACTTGATGCTCTCCGGCAACACTTATCAGCAGACTAACAGCGTGAGCCGCAAACGAAGCTTGAAGATTAACACTTATCACGATTATTATCTCAGAAAAGGAAATCTCGACTTTCATGTAAAGCCGAAATTTACCTATGATGATACCCACAACACCTCATCAAAGACAGGATTTATAGCCAAGGCAGACTCCATGTTTGTGAACCGCTCCAATAGTGGCACAGAATCGGAAGGCTACAACTATAATGCCAACCTCATAGCCTCTGTGAGCTATAAATTCGACCACAAGAAGAAACAGTTGAAGTATGAGATGAGCGGAACGACCAAAGGCGGCAAGCAGGACGACCGCACCGAGGAGACCATCCACTATTATAATCTCGACAACGACTCTACCTATCAGTATTCGCAATATTTGCACACCCAGCCAAAGAAAGAGGCAGAGTATTATCTAAAAGGTGAATATCAATGGACTGGCAATGGACTGCTCGGCGTTTTGCATACAGATACAAGCACAACTATCTACATGAGGCGATGGCGGAAGCCACCCAGCAATCCACCAACGCCGACTTGCTGTCTGGTAACAGTTATGATAGACGTGAGCAGCGAGACACGCATGAGATGGTATTGAAGCTGCACTACGAGAAACCTTCCCGCATCGGCACATGGACGCTCAATGTGTTTGCCCCTCTCGATATTGTGAGCAGCCATATAGACTATCACCGTAGCGATTACGACCGTGGCATCCATCGCAACTATGCCACCTTCGACATAAAGAATACTTATCTGCAATGGCGCAGCAGAGATACCCAGCAGCGCATCACTCTGCTCTATGACATCTCCACAGCCCTGCCAGACGCTGATATGTATCAGGATTTTACCAATACGGTAGATAAGCAGAATTATTATGTAGGTAATCCATCTTTGCAAAACCAGACCACCCATCAGGTAAGATTGAAATATCTCTATTTGAGTCTGGATACCCGCCATGAATTTAGCGTGATGCTCAAGCAAAGCATGGTAAATAATGCCATCGTAACTCGCACTGCATACGATCAAGCCACAGGTAGAAAGCTCTATTGCTATGACAATGTGGACGGCAACCGAACCACCACTGCCACCCTAACATACGGCACACCACTCAACCATGCCAGCACGCTCTATCTCAACAACAAGTTAGAGAGCGGACTGAACCATAAGGTGAGCCTGGACGAGACCAAGGGTGATGCCATCAAGAAGGAGGCGGATGTATATACCGTAGATGATGATTTCAGACTGAAATGGCTCGTGGCAAAGAAGCAGACCCTGACGCTGCGCACCCGTTTCCAACTGTCATACTCGGACAACAACGGTAGCATCACCAAGCCTATCGACTGGGAATGCGGTTTGCTAGCCCAGCTACAGTTGCCTTGGAAGCTAGATCTATCCACCGACTTCACGATGTATAAGCGACAGAACTATACAAACCAGGAGCTGAACACCACCGACTGGGTATGCAATGCCCGCTTAGTACGCCCTTTCCTGCACGACCGTTTGCTCATCGTATTGGAGGGATTCGACATCTTTCATCAGCTCAAGGACATCACCCACACCATGACTTCGGATGTAATCACCAATACCCGCACCAATGTGATTCCATCCTATGCCATGCTCTGTGCTGTATACCGCTTAAATTACAAGAAAGTTAGCAACAAGCAGAAAGTACACTGGTTTTAACCCACATTGCAGTCGCTCGTCATGTAACTCCCTGATTTTCAATATCCTGATTTTTTGAAGTCTGATTTGGGGGTAGCATGGATTTTCTTTTCCCGAGCGCTTTGGGGTTAATATAGAGCAAATCATAGATGGCGGAGAGTTTATTCTCTGCCTCTGTGCTCTGCCTTATACTAATGACCTGTCCATCTACGGTTTCAACTTTTGCAGTAACCACAACCTGTGTGCTGGCAATACGCATGATTTCATCCCATCTCACATTCTCATGCTTCTTCAATTTCAGGCGATATTTGGTGACGCTTACCACCCAATATGCCAGTATGGAAAGGTTGAGGTCGGCAAGACATATTTTCCATGGAACTTTCTTCTCTGGGCAGCCTTGTTCTCTTCATTTCCAGGTCATGGAAGTAGCAACCTCGTTCTTTTCTGTACCCTCATAGGTAAAGGTCACGTTGTATGACAGGCGAATGGCTCCATATTGCTTGTCCAACTTGCCAAGTCACTTGTTCACTGCGTCACATTTCTTGGTTCCGCCCTTGGTAAGAATACTCTTTTTGTATTGCTTCCGAATACCTACCTTTTATGTATCAAATAGCTCTTTGGAGGCTTTGCGCCTCCAGCCGCAAGGCAAACCTCCTCAGTGTTTTTCATAGTTTTAGGGCTTGCACCACGCTGCGGAGTGTTGCACTTCTATTTGGAATGCACGGGAAATTGGCAGAAAACTGCCAAAAGCTAAGATTTTGTTAGGAATCTTTAAGTTTTTCACCAAAGGCTCCTGCAATGTGGGTTAAAATCAAAAAGCCCTGCCCCGCAAAGGGGGTAGGGCTTTTTGATGTATTGTTGCTTTTATATGTGTTGCCACTTGGTAGGGAAGAGTTTAGAACAGGCTGAGAATTTTGTCTACTATCTTGTCGATATTAGAGGAGTCGTTCAGTTCTTCTAACTTCTTGTTGAGTTTGTCTTCCACCTTCTTGCTTACCTTGTCGGATAGTTTGTCGATAGCCTCGTTGGTCTTGTTTTCGAGCTGTGACTGCAGGTTGGTGTTGTCTGAAGAGTTGTTTGCCGACTGATTGTCATCAGCATTTTCAGATGAGTCGTTGCCGTTTTGCAGTTCCACATTTTCCATTGCCTTGACTGCATCATCGGCATTGATAGTGAATACTTGTCCCAGTATTCCGAAGCTCACACTATGGATTTTATCATTAAAGTTTATCGTGCCTTTCGAGAAGATGATGTAGTTGTGATATTCAAAAAGCTGGTCGAAGGCAACGTCAATCATGCTGTTTGAAAACATCTTGGCAAACGAGCGCAGTCCTTGTTCGAAGACGAGGGCAAAGTCGTCGTTGGTGTTATCGCTACTACTGCTTATAGCCTTGTCTATTACCTTGCTCACTTCCTCCTTGACGGCTTGTTCGTGATCTTCTCTTCCAGGGTTAGTGAAGGCTAAGATGAGCATGAGAACCACGAGAAGTCCTACGATGATTTTCCAACCCGATGACTTTTTCTTAGGTTTCTTATCGTTGTTCTTGTTGTTACTTTTTTCGTTTTCTTCTTCATCTTCTGAGACTGGAATATCAGGCTGTTGTGTTGACTCTGTATCCTGATTGGCAGTAGGTGGTACAGGAGGCACAGCAGGTCCTGTCTGCTGATGCGTTTCGGCAAGGATGTATTTTAGTTCAGCCACTTTCCAGGCTGGAGTCCAGTCTGTCATACCTTCTTTCCATACCAACGTCTCCGACTTGATATGTCTCTCTGCCAGTTGGGCTATGGTGAATGGTCCAGCTTGCTTTCCGTTTTCTACGATAAAGTATTCCATTGTTTTCTATTTGTTTATTTTTGTTTTTCTTTTCGAGAAGTTTTCTTTTTGAGAAGTTTTCTTTTTGAGAAGTTAAAGAAGTTATCACTCCCTTCGGTCGTTAGAAGTTAAAGCCAACAGCCTTGAGGGAATGTTAAGTGTTTAATGTAAAGGCCACAAAAGCATATGGCTTTTACTTCTCTGACTTCTCAAACTTCCTCCTAACTTCTTTGCTCTTCACTCTCCCTCATGCGTTGCTTTCCACCATTTGGTCTGTTCCTTGGTTCTGAGAGCCACGGGATGCGAACTGGGGTCGGAGATGGTAAGCCCCGAGAAGTCTTTGACGGTGATGGTTGTCGCATTGATGTTGCTGTACACTTCTGCGGTGCTTTGTGCGGCTTTTACCGTGGCTTTCAGCTGAGTGGCAAACTGATCCTTCATCGAGGCGTTGGGCTTCAGACTGTCTACATAGTTGCCCAAGTCGTAATACAGGTTGGGGGTGTATCCGTCTTCTGTCTGCACGCCAGCCAGGCGTTCTGTGGTGATGGTGTACTTGCTGTTCAGTTCCTTCATGATGGCAGCCAACTTGTCCATCTGTCTGCAGTCGATGGCAGCAAGGCTCGCGTATGGGGTAGAGGTGTTGTTGTAATGAGAGTAGTACGACGAGATGATGCTTGCGTAGTTGGGAGTTGTCGTGTTGAGATAGCTCCAGATATCCTCGTAGGGCAGTCCCTTTGCCATAATCTCATTGGGCGAAGCCAAGAGGAAGTTGGTGGCATCCTTCAGCTCGTAAGCCGTCTCCACATTACTCATATAGCAGGCATCGAAGAGGATGTACTGCATCTTGATGCCGTTGGTCTCGATGGCTTGTGCCAGCGATGATACGTTGATGGCATAGGTGTTGTCGAGTCCGCCAAAAGAGCGGGTCTTGAGTGCAGCTTTTCTCTTGGCCTGGTTGGGATAGTCGGTCCAGTCGGAAATGTTGTTCCATCCTGTTCCGTGTCCTCCGATAATCAGGGCATAGTTGAGTGCCTCTGCTTGCAGTTTCACCTCACCAATGATGTCTGTCAGTCCTTCTGTAGTGGTGTAGGCAGTGCCGGTATAGTTTTCCAGCATCTGATGCTCTACAGTAAAGGTGCTTGAGTTGTAAGTCAGCTCAAAGAGCGAACTCTCTGTGGCAGATGTGCTCATAAACACAAATACCCTTGTGCTTTTTAGTCCCTTGTTCTTCTTGATGGCATTCTCTATCTGGTTCAGGTTGTTGACCATATCGCTGTAGAGTCCTGCCGAGTTTTCGGTTCCCGACCATGGATACATGATGAGCAAGGTCTGCTTGTTGACGCTGTCGATGTCGAAAGCCTCGTCGTTGCAGCCCGTCAGTCCCATCAGGGCGAAGGATACATATATAAATAAGGTGAAAAGCTTCTTTCTTGTCATGATACGAAAAATGTTAAATGTTAAGTGTTAAATGTTAAGTCGTGGCGCCCTTGTAAAGTCTTGTTCTTAAGATGACAAGAGCAGCCTCGTCTAACACTTAACATTCAACATTTAACATTGAAAAAAATAGTCTGTTACTTCTTCTTGAGTTCTTCGATAGTAGCCTTGAGGGCTGCGATTTTCTCTACAGAGTCGCTTTCCTTCTTGCGCTCAAGAGCCACCACCTTCTCTGGAGCGTGAGCCACGAAGTTCTCGTTGCTGAGCTTTTTGCGCACACCCATCAGGAAGCCTTCAAGGTGCTTGAGCTGTGCCTCAGCCTTCTCTATCTCGGCAGCCACGTCGATAAGGTCGCCCAATGGTACGGCAAACTCGTCGGTGCCTACCATGAAGCTGGATGCATCGGCACTCTTCTCGGCGATGACCTCAATCTTGTCGAGGTTGGCCATCTTCAGCGTTACGTCGTTGTAAGCCTCGAAGTCGTTCTTGCCCACTGCCTGGAGTGAGAGCTGCTCCTTCTGAGCGATGTTCTTCTGATTGCGAACGGTACGGACACCGGCGATAATCTGCTTCACTGCCTCAATGTCGGCTGC
>ULTW01028891.1_pt1 | contig 15565 bp, 15 predicted proteins | sample 1957961 | NCBI WGS metagenome assembly ULTW01 (sample SAMEA4835744, study PRJEB28245) | human gut metagenome | biome: gut microbiome; material: fecal sample | place: Denmark | collected 2008 | reverse complement strand
TGGTGCAAGTATATATGATATTAAACAAGAAAAAAATATATATGAAAAATTTATTAAACAAGAAAAAGCATTAAAAATAATTCAAATATGCAAAGACAATAGCATATTCTTAAATTTGTATACAGATAAAGGAATTATAACAGAAAGTCTAAATTTTAATGTAAAAGTGTTTAATAGTGAAAATACGCATAAAGCATTAGAAAAGCAGACGAATATAGAGGTTGTAAATGATTTATATCAATATACAAAAGACAATAAATTAAACATATTAAAAATTATAATATGCGACGAGAGCAAAATAATTTTCAATAACATAATCCAAAAATTAAAAATGATTGGAGGAGTTGAAGTATTAGATGTAGAGCATATGTCCAGAAAGAAAATTAGAATAGGAACAGAAGAAATAGATGTAGAATATTTCTATACAGAGATATCTAGTAAGAATGTTGATAAATGGAATGCAATAGAATTTTTAACAGAAAAATTACAAATAAAAAAAGAAGAAGTTATTTGCATTGGAGATAATATAAATGATAAGAAAATGGTTGAAAATGCTGGTATAGGAATAGCTATGGGGAACAGTGCACTAGCAGTAAATAATATAGGAGATTTTATTACTGAAGACAATAATTCTGATGGCGTTAAAATTGCTATATATAAGTACATATAGCTAATATTACATTTGTATTACATCTATATTAATTTTGTGTTACGACCCGACTCGATTTGTTGATTTGAGTCGGGTTTTATTGTACAATATTATTAAATGTAGTATAATGCAATTTTTATATATTTATCAGTGAAAATTGTTAAGGAGGAAAGACAAATGGTAACAAATCCAATTCAAAAACAAAAAAGAAATTCTTTATTAGGAGGACTAGCTATAGGTTTAATCATAGGATTAGTTTTATGTGTAGTACTATATATGTTTTTAACTTCTAAAGCAGGTTCAGTAGCAACTAGCAAAGAAGGAACAATAAAAGTAATAGTTCTAAATAAAGAAATTAAATCAGGAAGTACAGTAACAGCAGCTGATTATTCAGTACAAACTGTAAATAAAGCAATAGCACCAACAGATGCTATTGGAAACATAAATGGTACAGCAGTAGCAAAAATTGATTTATCTGCTGGAACAGTATTATCAAACTCAATGTTAACACAAGAAAATGAAAAATTAACAAAAGATTTAAGAGAACAACAATATAACATGATTACATTACCAACAGATTTAGTCGCTGGAGATTTTATAGATATAAGACTTCAATTATCAGATGGTGGAGACTATATAGTTGCTTCTAAAAAAAGTGTTCAAAAAGCAACAGATACAACAGTATGGTTAAAAATGAATGAAGAAGAAATATTAGCAATGAGCAATGCAATAGTAGAGTATTATACAATGGCAGGTTCAAAATTATATGCTACAAAATATACAGACCCAGGATCACAAGAAGCAGCAGTAACAACTTATTCTCCAAATGACACAGTAAGAGCATTAATGCTAAATGATGATAATATAACATCACAATTACAAGATGGAACAGGAAGACTTTCAGAAAAATTCAAAGCTATAAGAAAAGCAAAAATCGATGCAGAATTAGGAAAATATAGTGAAACAGGATTAGAAAATTTAGAAAAAAATATTAAAGAAGAAATTGAAAGCTTAAAAGAATCAAGACAAGCATATTTTGGAACATTAAACTCAGCTAATTAAGTGTAGGAGACGCTATCTCATGCGTCAACGACCACATTTTTATAGAGATGTCGCAGCTTCGAAATTTATGAAATAAATTTCGAAGTGCGGATGACGACCAACGGGAGGAAAGGAACAAATGAAAAATATAGGATTTATAGGCGCTTTTGATAAATTGGATTTATTATTATATATATCAAAAATTTTAACAATGTTGGGAAAAAAAGTAGTTATAGTAGATACAACATTGGAACAAAAATCTAAATATATAGTACCAGTAATAAGCCCAACAAAATCATATATAACTAGATTTGAAAGTATAGATATAGCAGTTGGATTTGAAACTTACCAAGAAATAGAAAGATATATAGGGCAAACAGAAAATAAAAAAATGAGTTATGATTATGCACTTGTTAATATTGATACAATAGAAGGATTTGAAAGATTCCATGACCAAGAAACTATAAAAGATTTCTTTGTAACATCATTTGATATGTATTCTATAAGAAAAGGTTTGGAGGCAATAAGTAAAATACAACAACCAATAGAATTATCAAAAATATTATTTTCTAGTAAATTAACACAAGAAGACGTATATTATTTAGAATATTTAGCATTAGGATATAAAATAAAATGGAATGAAGAAATAATAAATTTTCCATATGAGACAAATGATTTAGAAGTTATGATGGAAAATGAAAAAGCAAATAAAGTTGGAATGAAAAACTTAACACCTGCATATAGAGAAAATTTGGAATATTTAATAACAAATATAATGCCAGATATAGATTTAGCAAACTTAAGAAGAGTAATGAAAAATATTGAGAAAGAAGGATAACAATGCCTGTAGTAACATTTTGGAGTAATAGTGAAAAATCAATAGGTCAAACAGTATCTGCTTCAGCAGTGGCATCAGCCATGGCAATGGAACATAATTATAAAGTTCTATTAATTTGTGCAGATATGCAAGATGATACAATGGAAGATTGCTTTGGAGCGCAACAGTCTAATAAAGAAATTTTAAAAACAATTATATCAAAACCTCAAATGAATCTAGATACTGGAACAAATGGGCTATTAAAAATGGCACAGAGTAATAGAGTAACACCAGAATTGATTAAGGATTATACCAAGATTATTTGGAAAAACAGATTAGAGATTTTGTATGCATCAACAAATAAAGAAATTTCACCAGAAGAACAAATGGAAGGATTTAAATCTATTATATTAAATGCAACGAAATATTATGATCAAGTAATTGTGGATTTAAAAAAAGGTTTAAAGTATCAAACAATATTAGATATATTAGATATGTCTGATGCAATAGTGTTAAATACTGAACAAGGAACTAAAACATTAGAAAAATTTTTCAAGATAAAAGAAATGCAAAAATATATCAATGCATATAAAATTATATGGAATATTTGTAGATACGATGAAAAATCTAAATATAACATAAAAAACTTAAATAGAACAGTATGGAAAAAACAACCAATTTACAATATTCCATACAATACAATGTTGTATGAAGCATCAATGGAAGGACAATTAGCAGAACTATTATTAAGAATAAGAACAATGAAGACAGAAGATGAAAATGTTAATTTATTAAAACAAGCAAAAGAATTATCAGAAGGTATATTAGTTAGATATAAAGAACTACGAATGAGAATGTAAGATAAGGAGGAAATCCTAAATGTTTATTAATATTTTGTTAATATTAGCAGTTATAATAATGACAGCCTTTATAATATTAAAATCAATACAAAAAAAACAAAATGCTGAAGTAGAAGAAAAAATAGATGTTGATGAAAAAACATATACATTAGATAAAATGACAGCATTTGTTAAAAAAAGATTAGATGAAATAACAAAGGTAAACTTATATGATATAGGATTGTCAGAAGAGGAATTAAAGAGAAGAAAAAATAAAAAATATGAATTGAAAAAAGCATTAAAAGGTTGTACATATGGTGATGTAAATGATAAAAAATATGTAAAAACATTAATATATGATTTACTATTACAAGAATATGGAGTAACAGAGATAAATATTTCAAAAGCAATACCTTTTGATGTGCCATCACTTCTTACAGCTCAAGATAAATTTGATGTTTTAATTTATACATATGAGAAAGAATTTGGATATGAGGCACTAACTCAATTAATTAAAAAGTATGATTTGGCAACACTAAAATATCTACAAGGAGAAGCAAAACCTTGTTATGTTATAACAAAAGAAGAAATTAGCGAGATATATGATAAAGAACAAATCCAACTAACATTCCAAGATAAATTAAATATAGTAACTCAAAGAATTTATCAACATTATAAAGGTTACAGTAGCATAGATGAAGTAAGAGATATGAATATAGATGGCGTATCAGGAGGAGTTTCTGGTTTACCAGAATCATTCTTAAGCCAAGTAGCACAAACAGAAGGAGATTATTTGAATCAAGTTCTAGAAAATAGAGTGCCACGTGCATGTGATAGTATATGGATATTCTTCCAAGGTAAATCAATAAGACTTGAATTCCTATCATTCGGAACAGAAAGTGAATTAAAAAGAGTATGCCAAAATATATACAAATATAATAACCCAGGACAATTATCTGACACAAACGGATATAAAATAAATGAAATGAAAGATGGATCTCGTGTTGTTGTTGTAAGACCTAGTTTCTCAGAAACATGGGCATTCTTTGTAAGAAAGTTTGATGTTAAGAGAGCAACTCTAGAACAATTGATAACATGTGAAGGAAAAGAAAAAGCAATCGACTTGTTAAAGTATTTAGTAAAAGGTGCAAGAATAATTTCATTAACTGGTGAGCAAGGTTGTGGTAAAACAACAATGCTTATGGGTATGATAGAAAACATATATGAAACAATGAATATAAGGGTTCAAGAAACAGCGTTCGAGTTGCACTTAAGAAAAATATATCCAACAAGAAACATATTAACATTTAGAGAAACAGATACAATTTCAGGACAAGAAGGTTTGGACGTTCAAAAGAAAACTGACGGTTCTGTTAATATAATCGGAGAGGTTGCAACAGACCCTGTAGCATCTTGGATGATACAAGCTGCTCAAGTAGCATCTAAATTTACATTATTTACTCACCATGCTAAAACATTTCCAAACCTAGTAACAGCACTTAGAAACTCAATGTTAAGAACAGGTGTGTTCAAGGACGAAAAAACAGCAGAAGAACAAGTTATACAAGTATTAAACTTTGATATTCACTTAGTAAAAGACTTTAGAGGTAGAAGATACATAGAAAGAGTAACAGAATGTATACCAGTAGAAAATAAAAATAATTATACTTTTGACCACAGAAATGAAAAAACGTTAGAAGGAAAATTGGATAAATTCTTAGATAATGCAACAAACTATTTTACAAAAATTACAGATAGAGAAACATACAGATATGTTAATATAATGGAATATGTAAATGATGGATATGTGTTAACAAACAAAATCTCAGAACAAAACTTAAGAGAAATGAGATCAAATATGGATGAAACAGACCAAGAAGAATTTGACAAATTTGTTGAAGAAAACTGGGGAACATATGCAGACAATCTTCAAACAGTAACTACTTCAGCAACACCAACACCTAAAAAAAGAGGAAGAAAATCAAAAAATCAAATTTTAGATATTTAAAATAGGAGGTGAGAAACATATGAGCGATTCATTATTCTATATAATAATAACAGTAGCAGGTATAGGAATGATAGGGATAATGATATGGTATTTTATATTATCAAGATCAGTAAATAAAGCAGCTATGAAATATGCAAAAGAATTGAAAAAAGGTACAGAAAAGCACACTTTTTCAATGGATATAGTGTATCAAAAATTATATGTTTCTTACACAAAAATACCATTTATAAAAAGATATCTAGCAAAATTAAGAAGAAGACTAGAAATACTAAATGTTGATGATGAATATATGACAAGGAAACAATCTGCTGCATATTTAACAAAGGCGATTGCGATAATTGTGCCATTAACATTTATAATAATATATGTAGCACATACAAATACACTTTTAATGTTTATATTATTAATTTTTGAAGTATTCATAGCAGAAATATTAATAAGTGGAAGTGTAGATAAGTTAGATAATAAAATATTAAGAGAACAAATAGAATTTTTCTCAGAAATAAGACATGCATATCATGAAACAAATATGGTAGAAGAGGCTATATATCAAGTAGCACAAGATGATGAAAAAGAAGTATCAAGACAAGCAGACAAAATATATGAAATATTAATATCTGATGATCCAGAAACAGAGTTAGAAAAATATTATGATATTGCTCCCAATAGCTACTTAAAAGAATTTGCAGGTATATCATATTTAACAAAAGAATTTGGTGATAGAATAGATGACGATGGTTCATTATACTTAAAAAATATAAATAATATAACACAAGAAATGCAAATAGAAATATTGAAAAGAGATAAATTAGACTATGTGTTTCAAAGTTTATCTTTCATATCTATAGTACCATGCTTATTCATAGAAACAGTAAAAAAATGGTCAATATCAAACTTTGATTTTACATCATCATTCTATAATGGAAAATTAGGATTTATAGTACAAACTATATTACTTATATTAACAGCGGTATGTTTTATATTAGTAAGAAAAGTAAAAGATAATGGTTCAATAGAATCTGCATCGACAGAAAATCCATGGCAAAAAAAGGTTTATCAAAAACCATATATTAAAAAAATAGTAGATCTATTTATTCCTAAAAAAGGAACAAAAGACTATAGAAAATTAATAGATTTACTAAAAAGAGCTGCATCAAAGTTAAAAATGGAGTGGTTATATATTAATAGGATCACATTCTGTATAGTAGCATTTGTACTGTCATTATTGTTGGCAGTTAAAGTTCATGCAATAGCAATAGATTACATATACACAGACACGTCATCTAGTAGTAGTATTGTTGGAATGACAGATTCTGAAAAAGCTGAAGCTCAGAAACAACTAACAATAGACAACAAGTTTTTAGATAAATATAAAGGAAAAAAGATAACAAAAGAACAATTAAAACTTGCAATAAAAACCTCTTCTGATTTTAAGGATGCAACAGATGAAGATATAGATGATGCAACAGATAGAATCTATACAAAATTACAAACAATAGGAAATGAATACTTAAAATGGATAGAATTAGTATTTGCATTAGGAATTTCATACTTAGGATATATGTCACCAATCTGGCTTTTAAAATTCCAGATAAAAATGCGTGAAATGGAAATGGAAGACGAAGTAATGCAATTCCAAACAATTATTGTAATGCTAATGAAAATCGAGAGAGTAAATGTTGAAATTATACTAGAATGGCTAGAAAGATATGCAAAAATCTTTAAAGAACCAATAACTAAATGTGTTAATAACTACGAGGCAGGTGCATGGGAAGCTTTAGAGGAATTAAAGAATGACGTAACATTTCCACTTTTTATAAGAATTGTAGAAAGTCTTCAATCAGCAGTTGAAAAAATACCAATTAGAGAAGCTTTTGATGAATTAGATACAGAAAGAGACTATTATCAAGAAAAAAGAAAAGAATCAAACAATAGATTGATATCAAGAAAAGCTTTAATAGGAAAAGTAATAGGCTTTGCACCAATGATATGTCTATTTGTAGGATATTTAATAATACCTTTAGTAGTAATAGGATTAGGAAGTATGGGAAGTGCATTCTCTGGAATGCAAACATCTATAACATAAAAGTACGAAAGGAAAAATACTATGGAAAATGCAACAAAAGCATTACTAATTGCAGGTGGAGTGCTAATTGCAATAATTATATTAACAATATTAGTGAAGACTTATGGAAATATAGGAGCATTTCAAAGACAACAAATGTCACAAGAAGAAGCAGAACAAATTGAAGAGTTTAACAAAGATTATACTAAATATGATGGACAATATGTTTATGGAACAGAAATAATAACTATAATAAATAAAGTATATAGTTCAACATATAAAGTAAATGTAAAAGTGAAATTTACACAAGAGGATTATAAATATACAGTGAAAAGTAAAGGTGGAAAGACAACAAATGTAACATTAAAAAAAGGAAAAGATTTAGATATAACAACAGGAGATAATCCTCAATTAGATTTATCTAGTTCTACTACTGATTTTCATAATAGTACCAGAACCGAAACTGCAACAGAAGTAAATGTTACAGTGGATGGCCTAAAGAATAGAGCTTTTAAGTGTATGGAGATAGGATATGATGAATCTGGTAGAGTAAATAAAATGAAATTTGAAGAGGTAGTTTACAATAGGACACAAGTGGATTATTAGAAAGGAAAAATACTATGGAAAATGCAACAAAAGCATTATTGATAGCAGGAGGAGTGTTAATTGCAATAATAATAATGTCAGTGATGATAATAACTTTTCAAAAAACAGGTAATGTTTCAAAAACATATGATAAAACAATAGATCAAGAAGAAATAAGTAAATTTAATGAAAATTTTACAAGATATCTTGGTAAAGAACTTTCAATACAACAAGCAATAACAATAACGAACTTTGCAAATAGCAATGGAGTAACAGTTATTGGAAGTGTAAGTACCTCGGATGTGAATGGAGAAACATTAAAGAATAAATATGAATTAACTACTATAGAGTATAATGATAAAACAGGTTATATAAAATCGATAACTTTAAGTAAGAAAGTATCATAATAAAGGAAAAAAATACTAAACATAAAAAAAATATTGCAATAAAAGCATGAAAATAGTATAATAAGAAAGGAAAGAATAGATTGAAAAAAAACTTAATAATTATTTCTGCGATATTATTATCAATAATAATAATATGTGTTATAGGAATATGGAACAATCTAAAAAAAATAACATTACAAAGAAAGTTAAATAATGAATATGAGCAATATTTAAATAAAGATATTTATGGAACAGATGTAGCTACAATATTGAACAAAGCCATTAATAGTAATAAACAAAATGGACTAGAACAAAAAGATGGCAAATATATAGAAAATGATACCAACAGTATAATAGTTGAATTAGTAATGATAACAAACGAAGAAAAAGAAAAAACTAAAACTTACAGAATGGAAACAATAGATAAAGTTGGAATAAGTGAATTTATAAAAAATTTTAATACAGCCAAATTCAAAATTACAAGAATAGAGTATCATGAACAAACTAAAAAAATTAAATATATTGAAATATCACAACAATATGAATAAATAAGTTATTAATGTTTTGATTGTAAGTAATCAAATTTAATATAAAAAATTACAAAGGAGGAAAAAAATTATGGAGAACGCAACAAAAGCCTTATTAATTGCAGCAGCAGTTTTAATCGTAATATTATTAATAGCATTTGGAATGAGAATATTCAATTCAACCTCAGATGTATCTGGACAAGCCACAAGTACAGGAACACAGCTTTCAAATAAAACGGGAGTAGCTGCTAATTCAGCAAATGATGCACTAAGTAGTCTAAATGGATGGACAGATAAATATAATAATAATGCAACAAATTAATATATAGCTTATGGTTTATCCATAAGCTAAGATATAAATAAAATAAATATGTTTTAGCTTATGGATAAAAAATAATAGGAGGAAAAGTTATGGAGAATGCAACAAAAGCACTTTTAATAGCAGGGGCAGTATTAGTAGCAATTTTGTTGATAACAATAGGAATAAGAATATTAAATTCAACACAAGGAACTGTAGATTCATCACAAAAAACAATGCAAGCAACAGAAATTACGACATTTAATACACAATTTACAGGATTTTTAAATAAGAATATATCGGCAGCACAGGCCAACTCACTAGAACAAAAAGTTCTTGCATCAAATGCGGTTAACAAACAACATTATGTTGAATTTAAAAAAGATGGGGCTGGATTATATAAAGCCACATATACTAATGGCTACATTACGGCAATAAGTAAATAAATATAATATATAAAGAAAGGAAGACATGTTATGGAAAATGCAGTTGAAGCTTTAAAACAAGCAGCAGCAGTTTTAATATTTGTAATAGCTCTTACAGCTAGTTTTAACATGTTTTCTAAAGCAAAAGAAACAGCAGATGCAGTAACAACTAGCCAGGATAGCCAAGAATATTTAGAATCAGCAAAAGTAGAAAATACATTATATATAAGCTCAGGAGCAATTGCCACTGAATCTAATGGAAAAAGCTCAGTTGAAGGTATGACAACAAAAGGAGATAGAATAGTAAAAGCAAATGACGTTATATCTACAATATATAGATACAATTTGGAAAAATATGGAGTAACAATTGTAAAATCAGATGGAACAGTAATTGCAAGGTTTGATAGTAATACAGAATCAGTTATAAGACAATGGTATAATATTACATCTGGAAAAGAATCAGATGGAACAGAAATAAATGGTGAAGCTGTTAAGGCAAATTTTGCTGACAAATTAAAAGAAAATCTAGAATTATCAACTGATAAATATGTTAGTAATATAAATCTAAATAAAGAAAAATTAGAAGAAATATACAAAATTAGTGTTAATGGAAATACTAATATAACAGTAGGAGCACCATGGTATGGAAGTGAAAAAGAAATAATAAAAAGAATAAATTCAGATATATCAGGTGAAGAATATGAATTAAATAATCAAAGATATCAAGGAAAAAACTTAAATGATTATTTAAAAAGAGCAGACACAATTATAGAAGTAATAAATGAAATAGATAATAGTGACTATTTAAAAGATGGAAGCGGAGCAGACACTTCATTGCTACAGCAATATGAGTTACCAACAGTAGAAATTGTATATATAATAAAATAAAAAGGAGATTAAAAATGGGAGATTCACTAACAACAATAATCGCAATATTTTTAGCAGCAGTATTAATGTTTATATTTCCGTTGGCAGCAATTGCCGATAGAAATGATGATACATCACAAATGTATGTTCAAACAACATTAGATAATTTTGTAAACAAAGTAGCTGCAAAAGGAACATTAACAAAAGATGATTACGATCAATTAGAATCAACATTGTCAGCAACTAATAATAGCTATGATATAGAATTGGAAATTGACGTTAAAGATGTAAATCCAGGAAAGAAAACAGATAATCAAAAAATAGGAGATACAACATATTATTCAGTATATACTTCACAAATAATAGATTCTAATACAGGAACAGTAAAAAATGGAACTTATTATTTAAAAGAAGGGGACTATATAAAAGTATCTGTAAAAAATATAAATACAACAATATCTCAAATGATAAAAAATGTATTATATGGAATAACAGGAAATGAATCTTATGTAATTGCAGCACAAGCAAGTGGAGTTGTTGTTACAACAGGATACTAAAAAATAAAAATTAGGGGGTTAAGTTTATTTATACCCCCTTTTATATTAAAAGTAAGAGGTACATATGAAATTACAAAACTTAACAATTATATTTATTATAATAATACTTCCAATAGTACTAGTACTTTCAGCATATATAGGATACGAAGTAAAAACAATTAATAAACAAAATATGTATAACACAGGTGTTAATACAGCTGTACATGATGCAGTATTTGCATATGAAATGAACAGTAAGAATGATGATTACTCAGATAATGCCGAAAATAAAAGGAGTAATATAAAAGCGTCTGTAAAAACATTTGAAAATAGCCTAAGTAATGCATGTAATTTAGGCTTATATAATAATGATGCAATAGAAGAATATATACCAGCTTTGGTTTTTGGAATGTATGATGGATTCTATATGTATGCACCTTCAGAGACAAAAAATGGATATAAACACAATTTAAGAAACTTTGTTTATTATTCAGAAGAAATAAGTTGTAGTAATTACGATTTAATAATAAGATATACATTAGATAACTATGTAGCTGTATCAGGAACTATAGATGGAACATATATAACAAAAGCTGGTTATTTGATTAATTTAGATAAATGTAATAATTATAATTGGAAAAAAACTAAATCTCCAGATGATAAAATAGAAGAAGCAACATTATTAGATAATTTTACATATGAAGGGGTTAGTATAAAAGAAAAAGAAGAGCTAATATATACAACATTATCAGAGGATAAAACAGAATTAATTTCAAACTCAAGTGAACCAGAAAAAGACAGTACAGCTATTGAATATTATAAAGAAGCGATAGCATTTTCTGAATGGTTTAATGAATATATTATTTCAAAGAATGTATCAAGCGAATACGGATATTTATCTATAAAAGATGGTAACGATCCAGAAAAAGAAGATTCGAAATTTGTACAGCATAAAAATCAAATAATAAAAGAAAAAATGGAAAATGTATTAAATTCTTCAATAACAGCATATGCAAACAAAACAAGAAATAGTTATAAAATGCCTAAATTTAATGAAGAAGAATGGAAAAAGATATATAATAATATCTCAATAGTAGCATTAGTGCAAGGTATGAATTTAGGATTTAAAACTTATAACAATTATTGCATTGTAAGTAGCACAAATAACAATGAATATGTAAATCCAAACTTACTATATTTCACAGATGGAAATTCATATCATGATATCAGATGTACTGAGATAGCTGAAGATGAGACAACAGGGTATAGAATTGGCGATTTTGAAAAAAAAAGCTATGAAGAGGTTCAAAAAGATGAAGAAGGAAATGAACTAAAGGATGCTACTGGAACAGTAATAACAAAAGATAAATATTATTACAAACATAATGAGTTAGCTTGTTATAAGTGTGTCAATGGAAGTATAGAAAGTACAAAAAGTATATATGATTATGTGAGAGACAATGAGGTTAATTCTAAAGTTAGAACTTCATACTTTACATCACTTGCAAGAGAAAGATATAAAACTACTAAATTGCTAAGTTCGTATAATGATGTAGATGCAAGATATTATACAATAACATATAAGTATACAAATATGGATGGAGCACATGAAGAGAAAGTAATATCAAATATAAAAAAAGGAAATTATGTAACAATTCTTAATGGTGAAGATGTGATGCTTGGAGAAAATGAAACCTTTATGGGATGGAAGGTAGATAATAATGAAGAAAATATATTGGAAGCAAATAAAGAATACCAAGTTATATCAAACATAACATTGACTCCTTATTATAAGAAAATATACAAAATAGAGTTTTATGTAAAAAATGAAAGAATTAATATTTGGAGGAAAGTTGACACAGAATCGGTAACTGAAGGTAGTAAATTTTTAATAAATAAAGAACCGACCACAAACAGTAAATATAGATTTTTGAAGTGGAATACACAAAAAGATGGCTCTGGAGAAGATTATTATAAAGGAACTACAATTACAGTTAATTCTAATATAAAATTATATGCTATGTTACAAGAACAGGTAACAATAGATATAATATATGCAAAAACAAATTATGATGAAATTGAAAAAAGAATAATAATGATAGACAAAGGTACAAAATTATCAGAACCAGAAAAAATTAAAATAGAACATTATAATTTTCAAGGTTGGTATGCTGATAAAGAATATAATAAAGAATTTGACTTTAATCAAGAAATAAATTCTAATACAAAAATATATGCAAAGTATAAAAGCGAATTTTCCTTAGAATGGAAACAAGATAGTAATGGTAAAATTTATTTTGTATCTAGTATAGATATTACTGAATTACAATTTAAGTCAAACATAATTAGTATTCCTACAGTTAAATATAATGATGAAGATAGAAGTTGGTACTTTAATGACTCACTTAAAGATTTAATGTGGATATTCTCAATTGTAGATGCATCAGAAAGTCAAACTGTTACAAAGTATTCTTATTTTACATGTAAGTATAATGGAAATACTTATAGAGCTGATTGCAAGAAAGATAGTAATGGTAATGTTATTATTTCAGATTTATACTTAATTAATAATTAATCAAAACATGGTTATCATAACAATAGGAGATGATAACCGTGTTTTTATTTTTTAATAAGATCCTACAATATAATGTATGGCCGGAAGACTCTGTCCGCCCGTATTTAAATTTTTTTAGCAAAAAAAATTTAATATTATTATTCATAATTTTTTTGCTTTTAATATTATTAGCATATGTAACCAATATAACATCTATACCAGATAGTGTAATTTTGTTTGAGGATGATGAACTTAGTTTAGAGACAATAGCAGGAGTAAAAATACAAGAAAAAAGTAATGATGCAATAGAAGCTTCTACTAAACTTAATGATGATAAAGTAAGCAATAATAGTTTGGATAATAAAAAAGAATATAATCTAAGTTTACTAGGAGTTAATTTAAAAACAATTACAGCAAATATAATTCCAGAAACAAGAGTAGTTCCATTAGGAGATCTGGTTGGATTAAAATTATATACAAAAGGAGTTCTGGTTGTTGGAATTAGTGAAATAAAAGGTGAAGATAATAAAACATATAAACCTTATGAAGAAGCAGGAATAGAACAGGGTGATAGCATAATAAAAATAAATGATGAAAAGATAGAATCTACAGAAGACTTATTAGAATGCGTTAGTAAAACAAATGGAAAAACAATGAATGTAACATATATAAAGGGTGGAGAAGAAGTAGAAAAAACAATTACACCAGTAAAAACTTCTAAAAATACTTATAAATTAGGAATATGGGTAAGAGATGCAGGAGCGGGAGTTGGAACATTAAGTTTTTATGATGAAACAGCAAATACAATAGCATCATTAGGGCATGGAATACAAGATGTAGACACAGAAGAAATGTTAGAGATATCTTCTGGAGAATTTGTAACGGCAGAAATTGTAAACATAAAAAAAGGAGAAGAAAATAATCCAGGAAGAATAGAAGGGACAATCGAAGATTCTAAAAATTTAGGAACAGTTTATAGTAATACAAGATTTGGTGTATATGGAAAAATAAATAACAAAAATGAATTGAATATAGATACATCAAAAGCAATAAAAGTAGCATTACGAAATGAAATAAAAGAAGGAGATGCTAAAATAATATGTACATTAGAAGACGGAAAAAAAGAAGAATATAATGTAAGAATTCAGAAAATATTTAAAAACAACAATGAAAATAATAAAAGTATGATAGTAAAAGTAACAGATGAGCGACTACTAGAAAAAACAGGAGGGATAATACAAGGAATGAGTGGTTCTCCAATAATACAAAATGGAAAAATGATAGGAGCACTAACACACGTATTAGTATCAGACCCAACAATGGGATATGGAGTATTTGCAGACCTAATGCTAAAAGAAATAGAAAATTAAAAAATGTATGCTTATAATTAATGATTAACTAGCGACACGGTGATGTAACACTTTTCTTTTGAACTTGTGAAAAAAGAAAATGTCTTACATCACGCAAGATGGAGCGAAATGCAAGACTATAAAAATTACTTCTCATTAATTATAACTTTGGCAATATCATAAATAAGCTTTAATTTATCTGGTGGACAACCTTCTAATAAATTTGAAAGATCCTTATTCAAATAATTATTAGAATTGCTACCAACGCCAGTTAAAACATCTCCTTCAGAAATATCCAATAAATCACATAATTGATTTAATCTATTTAAATTAACTTTGGCCTTACCTCTTTCAACTCTACTTAAAAAAGCAACAGAGACATCAATTTTTTCTGCAAGTTGCTCTTGAGTAAATCCTTTAGTAATTCTTGCTTTTTTTAATCTTTCACCAATAATGGAATAATCCAAAGACATATAAATCATCCTTTCTAACATATAAAATATAGCATTACAATTTTATATTTCACAGAAAGTTATAGGTTAAATTATACTAATAGTATAATTTAACCTATATGTCTTTTATTATTCAATTAATTAAGAATATTAAACAAAAATTTAAA
>ULTW01010745.1_pt1 | contig 15594 bp, 10 predicted proteins | sample 1957961 | NCBI WGS metagenome assembly ULTW01 (sample SAMEA4835744, study PRJEB28245) | human gut metagenome | biome: gut microbiome; material: fecal sample | place: Denmark | collected 2008 | reverse complement strand
CTATTTTCTGCCATAATTCTTTTAATTTTATCTATTTATGGGTGCAAAGGAAACACTTTTCAACGAAACAGTAGAAAAATGTTCCAAATTCTGCAAACATTGAATCATTTTGTATAAAGGATGATTCGCAAAAGTATAAGGCATATTCCGAAATATGCAAAGCTCTACACAGATTGGGCGGCTAACATAAAACGACAGAAATGTGAGATGGAACACTAGTCCATCAGATTTCTCTCAAAAAACTTGCGGCATTCAATAAATTGTTGTAATTTTGCCCCAAATAAACTTTGAAGCGTATGGATTACAAGAGATTACCTTACGGCATAGCCGACTTTACTTGGATTCAGAATCAGAACAGATTTCTGACAGACAAGACGATGTTTATACCCAAGATGGAGGAAGCTGGAGACTTTCTCTATCTCATCCGCCCACGCCGTTTTGGCAAAAGCGTATTCCTTACCATGATTCAGGCATACTATGACATCGAGAAGAAAGACTCGTTTCATACCACATTCAAAGATACCTGGATAGAAAAACAACCCACAGAAAAACAAGGTAAATATCAGGTACTGTTCTTTGATTTCTCTAAGGCTGCTGCCGGAAAAGACGGACTGGAGAAGAACTTCAATGCCTATTGCGAAACCGTGCTGAATGGTTTTGCAGAAAAATACGCCAAGTATTATCAGCCTTCTTTCTTAAAAGAGTTTAAGGCAGCTAAGGATGCAGCACAGAAATTGAACTTGATAAACGTCTGGGCGAATGCCAAAAGCATACAACTCTATCTCATCATCGACGAGTACGACAACTTCACCAACAATGTCTTGAGCAATGAGGGCGAAGCCGTATATCATGCCTTGACCCATGCCCAGGGATTCTATCGTGATTTCTTCAAGCTATTCAAGGGAATGTTCCATCGTATCCTGATGATGGGCGTAAGTCCTGTAATGGTGAATGACCTCAACAGCGGCTATAACATCGGAACCAACCTATCCATGGACCCGATGTTCAATATGATGCTGGGATTCAGCGAGAACGAGGTGCGAGAGATGATAGAATATTACAGAGAAGTAGGTCTCATCAAGGTTCCCACCGACCAGCTGATTACAGACATGAAGCCTTGGTATGACAACTATTGTTTCGCAAAGGACAGTTTGGAGACAGACCCAAAGATGTTCAATTCGGATATGGTAATCTATTATCTCCGCAACTATATCCGTTTCGGAAAGGCTCCGGAAGAGATGATTGATCCGAACACCATGACCGACTATGCCAAGATGAAGAAGATTATCTTCTTAGACAAATTGCAGGGCGACCGCAAGAGCGTGCTGAAGGAAATCATCAACCAAGGATACATTTGGGCAGAACTGCGAGAGAGCTTCCCTGCGGAAGCCCTGATAGATCCAGCCCTCTTCCCTAGCCTGCTTTATTATTACGGTATGCTGACCATTATCGGCAAGCGTGGCAGAAGAGTGAAGCTGGGAATTCCTAACGAGAATGCTAAAGCCGGTCTTAGCAACCTAGATAGCGACCTACCGTTTCTTGCTTAGCAATGGCGTGAAGTTGCCCTCTACCAGGGCAATTTTCTGCCGTAACTAGGCAAAAAATGTTCTGTGGCTTACTCGTTTTCGATAAGAAGACCTGTGGTGATTCTCAGAAGCGCAGAATGCGAAATCTACTTCACACTACACCATACACAAGGTAAACAACTGTATAACAGGCTATTTTGCGCCATTTGGCGGAACAGCAGAATTACAATCATAAGCTTATGGAAAAATGTGTTAAATTCCAACCAGACAAGCAGATTTATCAGAAAATATTTGGAGGTTTCAAATTAAAAGCGTATCTTTGCAGCACTAGAATCCGCCACGCTTCCCATAGAACAGCGTACCAGGGCGGAACTTTTTGTTTATATGCGTATGGAATATACTAACCCACCACTTGGTACAGCTACACTATTAGCTAATCTTCAAAATGAGTTATGTGCTAACTTCAAGGATTTACTGTCACGGTATCCAGAAGTTGATACGAATGCCATGGGATTTCCACAAGGATGGGAAAATGAACCTCTATGGAAACAATAGGCAAGTATTCGGACATAGTCTATCCGAATACCTGCTGCCTAGTTTCCCAATTCCAACTGATTCTTCACAAGATTATAATATGCCCCTCGCTTGGCGGTTAAAGATTCATGGTTGCCAACCTCAACCACCTTTCCCTGGTCAAGGACCACGATTTGATCGGCATTCTTCACCGTACTCAGGCGATGCGCCACAATCACAACCGTCTTGCCTTGATAGAACTTATCCAGGTTTTCCACGATATTACGCTCATTGTTGGCATCAAGCGAGTTGGTTGCCTCGTCAAGGAAGATATAGTCAGGATTCTTATACACCGCCCTTGCTATCAGGATGCGCTGCTTCTGTCCCTGGCTCAGTCCTACACCATCACGCCCAATCTTGGTGTTGAACTTCAGCGGCAAGGCCATCACATAATCCTTGATGCAAGCTATCTCAGCTGCTCTCATCAAACGGGCTTCATCTATCTCTGCATCATCCACGGCTATGTTGCGCCCGATGCTCTCTGAGAAGATGACGCCCTCCTGCATCACCACGCCACACTGTCGGCGCCACCATTTCCTGTTGAGCTGATTGATGTCGGTATCGCCGATGGTGATTTTTCCTTCCAGCACCGAGTAGTAACCCTGCATCAATCGGATGAGCGTGGTCTTTCCGCTGCCCGATGCTCCCACTATCGCCGTCACCTTGCCTTGAGGAATATGAATATCCACCCCGTCTATCGTCTTTCTGAGGGCATGAGGATCATACTTGAACATGATGTTGCTGATATGGATACCATCCTCAGGATGATCAAGACCAGTCAGCAAGCCCTCCTTTCCGTTCTCATCATCCATCTGATGAATCTCATTGATTCGTTCCAGACTGATTTTCACATCCTGAACGGAATAGAAGAAGTTCATGAGTTGCTCCACCGGCGAGTTGAGCTGTCCGATGATATATTGCACGGCGAGCATCATACCCAAGGTCATGTGCCCTTGGATTACCGCCGTTGCAGCAACCACCGTCACCACGATATTCTTCACCTCATTGATAAAAATACTTCCTGCCTCCTGGGTCTGCTGTAGTTTTAGAGATTTCTGCTGCACCCTGAAAAGATTCACCTGTGTCTCCTCCCACTCCTTTCGCTTGCGCTGCTCACAATCCTGCAACTTGATTTCCTGCATAGAAGTGATGAACTCGTATGTCCTGTTGTTATTGATGGCCTGCTGCTCGAAGAGTTCATAATCGAGCACCTTTCTTCGCTGCAGGAAGAGAGCCATCCATCCTCCATACAGGATGCTGCCCAATAAGAAGATGGCAAACACCACCTTATTATATATAAAGAGCACCACCGAAAACACCACGAAGGTAAGCATGGCAAAGGTAATGTTGAGCGTCTGTTGGGTGAGGAAGTTGTTCACACGGCTATGATCGTTCATTCTCTGCATCAAGTCGCCCATCAGTTTGGTGTCGAAGAAAGACATCGGCAGTTTCAGCAGTTTGATGAAGAAGTCGCTCACCAGGGAGATATTGATCCGCATGGAGATGCGGAGTAGGAACCATCGGCGGGCGAAGTCTATCGCTGTTCGGCTGACGGTGAGCATCAACTGGCCTAAGAGAATGAGCCAGATGAATCCAATGTCTTGGTTCTTGATACCGACATCCACGATGGATTGGGTAAGGAACGGCAACACCAGCTGCAGGGCGCTGCCCGCAAGCAGTCCCAAGACAATCCAGGAGAATGCCTTGCGGTATTTCTTGAAATATCTGAAAAGGAACTTGAAGGAACGCTTCTCCTTCTGTCTATCTTCTCCTTCCATCTGATAGGTGAAGAAGACAGGAGTGGTTTCGAAAAACATGGCGATGCCCTTGTCCTCGTTATTAGAGCGAGTGCTTATCCAATGCCGTCTGAATTCTTCAATATTATAAGTTGTCTTTCCCTTGCCAGGGTCTGCGATATAGAACTTCTTGCCCTTCTTCACCTTATATAATACCACGAAATGGTTCTGGTTCCAATGAAGGATGCAAGGAAGCGGAGTCTCGCTAAGTTCCACGACACTTGTTTTGGCACATACCGTATCCAGTCCCAAGGTCTTCGCTGTTTCGTTGATACCAAGCATCGAAACCCCTTCGGTTGTGGCAAAACAGAGTTTCGACAGAGAATCCAAAGAATATTCTCTGCCGAAATATTTACAAATCATCTGCAAGCAAGTAATGCCACATAGCATACTATCATGCTGAAAACAAACAGGAAATCTATTCATTTACTTTTCCACATCTAAATTCTTACTATTATTTAGCTTTGTTGTTTTCCCCTTTCCCAAGCTATACTTTACACTGATAAGGGCAACAAAAGCATTTACTCTATTATCGCCATAGGTTTGATAAGCAAAATTTGGAAGACTCACTTTCGTATAAGTCTTCTTGGAAATCATGGAAGTCGGTATGCTTACTTCGAAAGATATTGGCAACTTACCTTTTAACAAAGAGTAAGAAGTTCCTACAAACAACTTTTCCTCTTCATAATACTGTTTACCTTGTAATAATGGCAATTTGTCGTGACGAAGGAAATAGCTAGCCATAAAACTCAATTTTGTTTTTGGAACATTCCAAAGAAACTGTATATCAAGATACCAGGTTCTGCCAAAATGCTTCGTGTCATCTTTCATATACCGATGATACCATTGGTAATTTGCAACAAATGACAGTTCTACGCCTTTGCCAAGATTATAATCACCTTCCATTCCCAAGTAATTATGACTGTAATTACAATTTGCTTGAGTCTGATAAGTTTTATCCTCTTCTTGCTGATAATAGTCTATAATCTCATCCTTGCTCTGCTTGTACATATAGTCAATCTTGACTATATTGACAAAGTTGACAGTAATTTCAGAATAATGCATAATTCTAGGTTTCAACTCAGAATTGCCTCTATGCCAAAGCACATCGTTCACTTGCCATCTTACCGTTGACAACTGATCAAGGTTGGGATACTCCACATCACAAAAATAATTATATTGCAAATACATCCACTTAACAGGTTTCCAATAACCTTTAAACAAAGGCATCCAAGATGTATGTTTCTCAGATATAGCCTTCAATTGGTTTTCATCTTTAACAGTCAACAAATGAGTGCCTAGCAAAGCATTGAAATTTCTAAATGGCTGATATGATATTGCTCCCATCAATTTACTTCGAGTTTCCTTGCTACTATGCAACAGAACATTCTCATTTCGGTCAGAATTAGAATAATCTTTCCATATTTGGGTGAAGTCTGCCCACAAAGACACCTTACTGCCTAAGTTATAGTAACCAGACAAATAATAACGCCAATAGTTTTTATCTCCCTTGTAAGGGATTTGAGCTACATCATTTTTTGCACTATAAAATCTATCTTCATGAATATCATACCTATTATATATGAGTTCCGAAGATAAATTTAAATGTTTTAGAACCGTTCCCTTATAAAACAATCCAATAGTATAATCATCTGTATTGAAATCATCTAGGCTATTTGATTCATATTTTTCGTCCCTATTAGAAACAGAAAAGAAATCACTTTGTTTACTTCCCTTTGTCTCTATCCAAGCTTGCACAGATAGTGTTTGATTATCTGACAATTTATAATCTGTTCCCAAACTAAAGCTACCAATATTGCTCCCAGTACTCATGTTTGGTTTTCTATAATCAATAGCCTTTGATTTTATCGTCACATCACCCAAGTTACTATATTCATAACTTAAAACATCATAATTCTGACGATGCGTAAAGTTTAGGCTGCCATACAGATTAACCCTTGGAAATGTATAGGTAAAGTTTGCACCCATAACTTCCCTATTGGAATGCTTATTTCTGAAAGAATACAAATTGCGAGAGAACGCACTTATATCCCATCCTGTATAGTCATTAACCAGTTCCATATTAAGCACTACTGGATATTCAGAATATTTACCAGCAGGATAACGCATAATTTCTACGGTTTTGATGCGCTTTGGGTTTATGCTGATGGCATATTCTCGTTTTACTTCCTTGCCATTGATAATTACAGGTACATTTTTATCTTTTCCTACATTCACTTCGTCTGTTCCCCAATCTGTTGTTATACCTGGAATTTTTGCTAATAGCTGTATAGCACTAGTGGTTCCTTTTCGAAGGGAATCGGTGATGAATACAGTTTCTTTAGATGCATTTCTACTCACCATATCAGCCACAGCTACCACCTCCTTTAAGTTTTCCACCTTTGATTGCAATACAACGACACCTATATCGCCCTTGAAACCAAGAGGAGATATAGTATCTCGTTTTTCAAAACCTATCGACTGGAAAGACAATTTATATATGTTTCCTTTGCTCTCCAAAGAGAATTCTCCTGTTTCCATACTGCGCACTCCACCCAGAAACCGATTTGTTTTATCAAAAGCAGAAACTGTAACAAAAGGCACACAAGAAGAATCCGATACAGATACAATTTTTCCTCTCACCTGCGCTAAGCAAGTGAAAGGAAACAAAAATAACATCAACACTACCCAAATATACTTCATCTCTTAAGTTTTTTATTATTAATGACTCGCCAACAATAATCTTTTATACGATGTTCCAACAATTCATATTGTCCTTGATGACCACAAGGTATTTTGCCGTGGTTTTCTATTATTCGTTCTTCTCGTAATATAGGACAACCACAATAACATAACGGATAATAATGACAATTATTACAAACGCATTTCTCGTCAAATAAGTCATAGTCAGAAAAAACTGGTTTTTCTTTCCAAATTATATCTCCATTAGGATCTAGATAACCACGTAATTTACCAATTGGTCTCTTATCACATTTTTCCACTCCTCCATTATAATAGAACATATTATAATGTTCTTTTTCTACATAGCACATAGAGAATACATGTTGGATAGAGAGTTCAAAGCCACATTCAACAAGTTTTTCTTGCAATTTGCGCAACAAAAGAATAGACACGTTCTGCTCTTTAACTTGCCATACCTTTTGTAAATCCACTAATATTCTATTTCTATATTCTTTTGGAATATATCTAGTTATATCAGTTACCAGTGTGTCACTTTTCAATGTTGCCAATGTATAATTGATTCTCAACGTAACTTTTGCCCCAGAATTTATCCTCAATAAGTTAACAATATTATTCAATATCAACCGAAAAGAACTGTCAGATAAACTATCTTGCTTATTTTTATTATGAGTCTTCTCATCGCCATCTATTGCTATTTGATAATAATCAACCTTGCATTTCTGTAAAAGTTTGATATTATCAATATTGAGCAAAGCACCATTCGTAGTTATGCCACTACTAAAATCAATTTTATGCTCTTCACAAAAACTAATCAGTTTCGGAGCTATGTATTCTATAACTTTCGGCTGCGTCAGTGGTTCTCCACCAAACCAAGATAAAACATATTCATGAATGGTATTTTCCAACAAATATTTTTTTATATGTTTCATTATTAAGTCAAACCGAGTATAATCCAAGACAACTGGTTCATGCTCTTGCACGCAATACCAACAATTATAGTTACATTCGAATGTAGGAAGGATTGTCGTTTTGAATTCTAAGGCATGAACAAAGCTATCCCTTTCCTCTTTCAAGATTGCTCTTTCGTCAAAATCGTCTTCAACTATAAATTTTGAAGTAGCCAATCTTTGTAATATTTTAGGGTGAGTACTTGCATAATTATCAGGATTATTTATTAATTCCATCATTGAAGCTAAGGCTTCTTCCTCTAAAATAAGAAATTCCTTGTTAAATCCATTGAAGATTACAAAATGCACGTTATCATCTAATGGAACAATATATAAAAAATCATTTGATCTCATAAACTATAGTATTGAATTACACACATTCAAGCTGGATACCATACCTAGGAGACAGAGTACTTATCCAGCTTGATAGTTCCAGATACTTTTTCTATTAACAAATGTTCATCTTCTATATGACTTCAAAAAATCAGAAGCAAATAGCACATTTATCACATTTGCCGCACTTGTCTGTGTTGTTACTAGGTTTTGTTAGCGGTTCACTATTATCAATACCACCGCCTAGCAATACCATCAACTCTTCTTCATTCAAGACAGAAGAGTTCTTCAAATTGAAAGTTTGTAAATTCATAATAATACATTTTATGCCTACTTAAATAAACGCTTCAGCAATCGTTCCTTTACACAGTAAGGTCTGCAAATAATATCGTCGACTTTATTATTTTTCTTACTTTAATGACTATCCCCAAATGGTGTCATCACCATCAGGTTCTTCGTCATCTGGGTTATAGTGCCAATTTCCTAAAGAATCTAACCACCAATACCCACCGCCTACAATTAGGCTTAAGTCTAAATCTTTCAATATATCCATACAATTTTAATTTGATTAATTTTCTAGCTGTCAAATTGCTCAAACCACCAAACTTTTTACATCATTTCCCACATAATATTTACCCCTTAAATTTTCATATAAAAATGATGTTAGAAAGTACGCTACTTTGAAAAAATATTTGTATTTTTGCACTTTTGAAGTAAAATAAGTAAAAATACAAAGCATGAAAAAGTATTATTGTATAACGATTTTAGCACTTTTAGTTGTTACATTGTTACAAGGATATAATGTATCTTTGCAATACAAGGAATATATCTATAAGGAAATAGATAAGATCAATTCTGCACTAAAAGTTTCTGTTGATGAAGAATATGCTATCCGAGCACATCAAAATTACAATCCACATAAAGATGGAAAACAACGACTCTACACAAAAATAATGACGGACGAAGACTTTCTCAAGGCAAAGCCCGAGAAAGTAGATGTCATTCGCTTTGACGAAATAAACATTCAAGACCTAAGAGATAAAGGTATTGCAGAGACAGAAGCTGAAGCTATGGGATTATTGACAAAAGATAGACTTACTGCCAAGGGTAATCCCATTAATTTAGCCAAACTCTCCCGAATATTCAAGAAAAATCTAAATGAGGGCTTTACCTATACCTTATTAATATTAGATGAGAATAAAAAAGCCATTAAGAGTTATGGGCAAACAAAGGACATTGAGACTTGGCAGGCTAGCAAGCCTATCGCCATCGGACTCAAACCTATCCGTTTCGTACAGGCAAAGGTAGATATAACTCCATCTTCTTTCATCATAAATTCTATAGAGACTCTAATCTCTACCATACTGCTAGCTCTTATCATCGTCTTCTGCGTAGGATACCAGATGACTGCCATCAGATACAAGGAAGACCTTCTGAGGAATCGTGAGGTAAGCCTTCATGGAACTGTACACGACTTGAAAGCACCATTGGCAAGCATCTTGCTAAAGTTGGGATTCATCAAAGACTATATCATGGATGCTGACTTGCAGGAGATGATTACTTCTTCTGAAAGACAAATCAAGAATCTTGCCAATACCATCAAGACGATACTGATTACCTCTAAGGCCAGTGAAAGCAAGTTGGTTATCAACAAAGAACAAATTGACATCATCGAGCTGACGAAACAAGCGCAAGAACAAATAGATATCAACTATGCCAGCAAGCCACATACCATCGGCATCCACGACCATCGTGAAGAGAAAGCACTGGTGTATGCAGATAAGTACCTGATAGAAAATGTGATGCACAATCTGATGGAGAATGCCGTTAAATACTCAGACAAGGAGGCAAATGTTGAAGTCAACATCAAACAGGATGAACATTTCACCATCATCAGCGTGTCTGACCATGGCGTAGGCATCGACAAGAAATATCAAAAGAAGATTTTCGAGCAGTTCTATCGCATACCAGCCACACACCATAAGAGCGGATATGGCATAGGCCTTGCCATGGTAAAATATGCCGTCAAGGCACATGGCGGAGCCATCAAGGTGGTGAGCGAACTAGGCAAGGGCAGTACCTTTACGTTCACATTGCCGCTCAACGAAAAGCAACAAATCGTAATGGGCAAGGAACAAGATAAAACTTTATAAAACATTATAAAACAAGAAATATGGAAAAGATAAAAGTACTATTGGTCGATGATGACCTGGATTTCGGCAACACAGCAGTCTTGCTACTTAAAAAAGCAGGTTATGAGGTCTATTTTCAAAACACGCTGTTTGGAGTGGAAAGCCTTATCATGAAGCTGTCTCCCAACCTCATCATCCTCGATGTGATGATAGGAGAAGAGAACAGTCTGGAAAGAATCAACGACATCCGACTTGCCGCAGAAGACATCCCTATCATGTGTGTATCTTCGTTACATGATCCTGAACTCAAAACCGAAGCCGCCAATAATGGCGCGATGATTTACATCGAGAAGCCTTTCGACAGCCGTGAGTTCCTGGGATGGGTAAACCGCTATGCCAAGCCTAAAGACTTCAGCAATTCTCGTATGATAAACATGGGTGCCTACACCGTAGATACAGAGAGCCATGTGCTCAGCTTCCGTGGCTGCAGCGAGAAGACGCTGGGCAATACCGAGTTTGCTACACTCAAGCTATTATGGATCAATAAGGGCGAAGTCGTGCCACGCCAAGACCTCAAGGATACAGTTTGGAGAGGTGTACACTGTAGCGAAGAAAGTCTCAATAATGTGATGTACAACTTGCGCCGATATTTCGCCAAGGATGCCTCCATCCACCTGGAGACATTGCGCGGCGAAGGATTCAAGATGTGGATGGATGACTAGTTTTATGGTTCCTAAGTCTATGAGTTCCGTGGTGGAAAACATAGAGTTAAAAAGCAAAGAAAAAAATAACACGGACAAATTCAATTTGTCCGTGTTTCTATTTTAGCTTAATTAATTTAACTTTTATTCGTTCATACACTACGCTGATGCAAGTTAGTGCCGTTATTTTAATCAACAAGCTTTAGTTGTCTGAAAGCAGAAGGCGTGACCCCTCTCATCTTCTTGAAGAACTTGGTGAGATGCGCCTGCGAAGAGAAGCCGAAAGTGTTGGCTATCTCCTGCACCGTATGCGTGGTGGTAGAAAGCTCGCGCTCTATCTCCTTCACGATGTATTCATCGATAATCGCCTTCGGCGTCTTACCGGAAATGCGGCGGGTAACCTGCGCCAGATAGCGGCCACTCACATTCAGCTGGTCGGCATAGAAATGCACATCGCTATAGGTGCGGCAGAAGTTATTCACCTGCGAGATAAACTGGTTGTAAAGATCGGAACTCCTGCCCTGCAAATTACTCTCCCTAGCCAGTTCTATATTGATGAAATCCTGCGCCATCGCCAACGCCTCCTCCATCTTCTTGCCCTGATTCAGATAGATGGCAAGGGCAGAAGAGAAGCGGTTGATGAGACCATGCGAATTGGCATTATCAAGGCGATAGATCCGGAGTCCCTGCTTTTCGGCAAGTTCCAGGAGCCGGGAGTTCTGAAGGATGATGTCACTCTCCTTCTTTCTCGCCACGACTACCGAACAGAGGGGCAGCAGACGGTATTTAATCTGGCTCACCACATCCTCGGTCATCAGCGCATCGCCCTGACTCGACCAGATGGAAGGGGCGTAGATGATGTGGTCTGGACGATACTTGGTCAGGGCATCGATGAGCACATTCAGCGTCTCTACCTTACGAATCATTCCCACCTTCACGATGCGGGGCTGCATATCGTTCATGATGGCTTCTATCTGACCGGAGACGATTTCGGCAGGAATATCGAAGAACTCCTGGATGCCCAGGGTGTTCTGCACGGTGATGCTGGTTATCGCCGAAACGGCATAACCGCCCAGTTCGAATATCGTCTTGATATCCGCCTGCACACCCGAACCGCCAGTGCTGTCGGAACCGGTAATCGTTAATATTGGCAACATTTCGTTTGAACTTGAATGAATCTTTCTATCTCTTCATATATTCCGAAGGCGACATGCCGAACAACTTGGAGAAGCACTTCGAGAAGTAGCTGCTGTTAGAGAAGCCCACGGTGTACATCACCTCGGAAACGCTGAACTTGCCAGCCTTCAGCAGTTTAGCAGCCTTGCGCAATCGCATGTCACGAATCAGTTCTACAGGTGTCTGACCCGTAAGCATCTTCACCTTGCGATAGAGCTGCTTGTTACCCATGCCCATCTTCTCCTGAAGCATCGTTACGTTGAAGTTGGAATCTATCATGTTTTCATCTATCGCCTCCTTAATCTGATCAAGCAGACGCTGATCCATTTCATCCAACTCTTCAACTTCCGGCTGCGGTCCATTAACCATCTGAACAACCATGGCACCCGGAGCATCATCCGACGAAACATCCACATCGAGCGTAGAACTTACCACATGGGATACCTCTTCGAAAGAACGATGCTCCACTGCCGACTTCAGGTCGTCGGCAAGGTTGGCATAGAACTCCATACGTGCCTTCACCTGCTCCAGAATCTCAGCCTTCTGCTTCTCAGCCTCCTGCAACTGCTTCTTCACGAAATGAGAGTTGATGATCCAGGCGAGGAAGACAATCAGCAGGGTAAGATAGAACAGCTTGCACCAGATGGTGAGATACCAAGGTGGAAGCACGGAGATATCGAGCGTATAAACCTCGTCGCCGATATTGCCCTCGCCATCCAGCACATGAACGGACAGATGGTAATCGCCATACGACAAGCCATTGTATGAAATATCGAGATTGCCCTTGTCCAGATAGTGCCACTCGTGGTCGCTACCCTCCAGGCGATAAGCATAGACGGCTGTAGGATGGTCGGCAAAAGGAAGGTCGGAGAGCTGAAGGGTGAAACTGTTCTCATCGCTCTTCAACACCAAGGTCTTCAAACCAACAGGCGATACGCCCGGCGTACCCTTGATGCTCTCGTCGAGCAACGCCTCCTGGGTCTGTCTGCCATTCACCACAATGCCAGCCAGCAGCAGCTGCGCCTTACCGTTCTTCGGCATGTCGAGGTCAGCACGGATAGAGACGAAGCCATCGTTGCCACCCATCACCACCTCGTGGTTCAGCTTGGAATAATAGATATTGTTAGGAGTAACCATCGGGATGATGAAGCGGAAGCTGTTGCCCTTAGGATCCAGCACGCAACATGCGTTTCCGGCAGCCACCCAGATGTTTCCTTCCACATCACACATGGAAACCACCTTGTCGCCAATCTTCCATTCCTTGCTATCCACCTCCTTGCCCTTCATAGGCAGGTTCACCATGTAGCACTTGACGCTGGCGTTATATCCTACCCACACGTTGCCGTTGCCGGAAGCCATGAGATAGTTGATGGCGTCGTTGCCTCCGATATGGGCCACGCGCATGGTGTAAGGGTCGATGCGGTCGAGATGGTCATGGGAAGAAGCCCAGATCATTCCCTTGCCATCGAGCACCATCTGTCCGACATGCAAGCCCGAGAGGGCATTCTGTCCCTTGTCGGAAAAATGATAGTCTGCCACGCAGGTAGCCGTGCCCGAAGCTGCATGGGCGATGGCTGCCACCAGGCGCTGCTTCTCCATCACGAAGATGCCGCCCTGATAGGACGCCATCCAGATTCTGCCCTTTCTATCCTGAAGGATATCGTAGGCCCAGGCGGTGGAATACTTGCCGGTCTTATCATAGACGATGAAATTGAGCAACTGTCTGGTCGCCCTATCATAAAGGTTGATGCCGTGGTCTGTGCAGACCCACACATCACCATCCTGATCTTCATAAATCTTGCGCACACGGTTGTGGGCTAAAGGAGCCGCAGGATTGTTCTGCTTATACCATACCACATTCTGATAATCAGATACGGCACCCTGGGCACGCACGCCCTCGGTATAATGAATCAAGCCATTGGTACCACCCATCCACCATTCGCCATTACGGGTCTGGAGGATGGCATGCAGGAAGCTTCCCTCGCCGGAGAAGGTAATCTTATCGAGCGATGTGAAGCGATAGTAGGTATGGGTAGAGAGACGTGAAAGTCCGTTGTCGGTACCAATCCACACATTCTGCCATTTATCTACATAGCAAGCCCATACGATGTTGTTGGGGATGGTAGCCTCATTGCGGGAGTCGTGAACGAAATGCTCCAGACTATTGTTCATCGCCATGCGATAGAGACCATTGTCGGTACCGATATAGAGGTTTCCATCCTGGTCTTCATCAATACATTTCACGGAGTTTCCGTTCAGTGCTTTTATCTTCGAAAAATTCTGCAGGCTGCGGTCGGCGCAATAAAGAGCACCCTCGGTACCTATCCAATAGCAATGGCGGATGGCATCGTAAGCCAGGGCATTGACCAAAGGCTGTGCGCCCGGGGTAAGAAGGATGAGACGGTTGTTGAGACGGAGTCCGGAGAGTGAACCCACGAGAAGTCCCTTCTGAGTATGCAAGATGGCATACACATCCGGAGCGAAGGCTTTCTTTTTGTCCTTCATATCGATTACGCGCAGTTCCTTCAGTGCCTTTTTCTTGCTTTCATCTCCATAAGCCTCTGCATCAGGGGTAGAAACATAGGTTTCCTTCTTGGCATCAAACTGCAGGATGCCATTGCCCGTAGCCATATAGAGCATGCTGCCATCGAAACCGAGTGCATTGATGCGTACATGATTAAAGGTGTGGGGAGCAAAATGGCGATAGTCATGATAGCCGTCATAACTGTAGAGTCCGTTATCGGTTCCAAGCCAGATGATGCCATTGGCATCCTGAGTAATCGCACTAACCGTCTGAGCACCATCAAGGGTGGTGTTGACGAATCTTTGCGCATGAAGCGCTAAAGTAGCGAAGAGCATAGCTATCGCCATACCCATTCGGTTTATAGTTGTAGTTATCTTGTTCATGGCTGCAAAATTACACATTATTCATGATAACGCCAAACTTTCTTTGGGAAAAATACAAATAAACCTGGAGAAAAAGTTTTCAAGTCTAATAAAAAATTCCGTTCAACGTCGCTGAATACACATTCAACGTCGTTGAACGCACATTCAACGTCGCTGAACGTACATTCAACGTCGCTGAACGAAAAAATTCCCTAGGAGCAAGAACTTCTACTCCTAGGGAATTCAATATATTTAATAAACTGTACTTACTTCTTATCAAAAGGCTACAATTACATTGCCTGCAACTTCAATGTCTTCTCGATGTTGCGCTTACCATCCTTTACGGTGAGGATGATGTCGCCCTTCTGTGCCTTGCTCTGAACAACAATAACGAGTTTGCCAGAGAAGAGTCGCATGTGTGGCTGGGTGAATGGTTCGAGCGATGTGGCATCACCGTTGCATGCAGCCTTGAAGGTTCCGGCGCCTGTTACCTCGAAGGTCAATTCATCATCGGCGAGCGGGCACTCGTTGCCATCCTTGTCCAGGAGGCTCACGGTGATGAAGGCAAGGTCGTTGCCATCGGCATTCAGCAGCACGTTGTGCTCGTCGGTACAGCCTTCTACCATGCAGGCGATAGGCTCATGATCTGGAGTTTCCACACTGAACTTCATCTGGGCAGGTTCACCGGCTGTACGCTTCACGTCTTCGCCTACCTTGTCGCCATACTGATTGTAGGTAACCACGCGAATCTCGCCCGGTTCATACTTCACATTGTTCCAGCGGAGGCGATAGCGGTCCAGACGGCTTGACTTGTCCTTGCG
>ULTW01067000.1_pt1 | contig 15703 bp, 8 predicted proteins | sample 1957961 | NCBI WGS metagenome assembly ULTW01 (sample SAMEA4835744, study PRJEB28245) | human gut metagenome | biome: gut microbiome; material: fecal sample | place: Denmark | collected 2008 | reverse complement strand
GTTTCTTGTCCCAAACACCGAAGACTATCCAAGCGAACTCATGTTCTCGTAAGTTTGCTTCATTGCTAAGAGCGGAGAAGTACTTTCCCAACTCGTCAACATCAAAGTTGGTCTCTGCTTTCTTAAACTCTACGACCTCATTTTCTGAGTGCTCCCAGAGTTCTTTGAATTTATCTATGAATTCAATATTGTTCATGATGTTTATAATCGATTTCTGTAAGGAATAGCCGATATGATTACTTCTGTATCAAAACACTTTGTCCATAAGAATGATTTTATTCTCATGACAACTTCAGACGAGGATTGACATGGTCCTACAATGATTCTTTTTAGACATTCAATGGGGATGTTAATTTTGATGTATGGTACAAGTTTGTTGTCTGCAAGACGATATTGTGGCATTATTTGATGTTTTATGATGCGATATTCGCCCTCTGCTTCATATTTTTTATTTTTATAGATAGGAGCATAAGCATTGTTTATTATAGCCTGTTTTACATCTGTCCACTCATCTTTATTGAAAATGTTTTTTAATGTCTTATTGCAGGCTTCTTCTGCAATCTTGATGTTATTTGTATCAACATACTCACATTTTTTTATTTCATCATAAAGTAAATATGTCGGCTCACTTTCACTCCAATATTTACGTTCTTTGCAATCTGCTCCATACATAGGTAAAGTTGATGGAAGCTTGGAGAAATCGAAACCTAAACTTATGCCATCTCCATTTTGTCCATATCCACGCCACATTGTTAAATCATCTTCCTGCTTAGAGAACGAAATCGTAAATATGTTCAGATTATACTGGGGGTGTTGTGTGAGTTCCTTTTCTTTGTCGTTAAGTGCAATGTTGTTCTTTTTAGTATAATCAAGTACACCGGCTTTTAATCCTTCAAAGAACAACTGACATTCTGTTGGATCGTTTTGAAAGGCGTAATGTGTTGCCCACATTGTTATATATTTGGGATGTATATCGCCTTCCTCATACCACAATGAATGTTCTATCATATTATAGAACGTATTCATTGTGGTATAGTGATATAGTATAATATTATCTTCTTTAGTCATACTTATCTCTTTTTAATTGTCAAATCCAAATTTATTCCAGGCATCGAGGACGAGACGCTTGGTGCGGTATTCTCCGTACTGGCGCAGCTCGTTGTCTTTCAGCACACGGATAGTTTCCTTTGATGCTTTCTAACTTCTACAAATATAATGCTTTTCTTTGAGGTATAACAACAAAAAGCAAACTGATTTAATAATCGAATATATACTTTTCGATGTCTTTAGTCATTAGTGCCTCAGATTTAACGAGACACTAATGATCTTAAGTTAAACAATTCTCCATCTAATAGAGAATAATGTCCTTTTATCAAAGTTGCACTCTAATGATTTTAATAACTTTGTTGTCATTGTGTCAACGTTCTTGTTGTATTCATCTTCCAAGTCGAATAGTTGACGCTGTTTTTTAGAGAGTTTCTCAGACAAATGGTTTTCTTGTTTCTTAAGTAATAGTTTGGTCTTGATATCCTTTTCTTTTCTTATTTGTCTGTGAATTGTATCTCTTTCTTTTCTAATATCTATTATTTCCTTTTGCAAAGGAACAAGTTTGTCATCTGACCATGATTCGTATTTTTCAATCTCATATGAAGCATATTCCTCCATTCTGGCATTGACTTGATCTTTATATTTTTCAATGTTTTTATCAAATATATATTCTGTATCTTCTTTAATATGGTCAGGCAACTTACAAGTGACACTTTCTTTTGCTTCTAATTCTAATAATTTAAATCCAAACTCAGCTGGCAGTACATATTTATCATCGGTGATAGCACAGAAAATGATATTCTCTTCGTCGTCATACTCATTAGTGGAAGAAACTTCATAAGCAATAAGCCAACCGGCTTTGTCTTTATATTCTTCTAATAAAATAGATCTATAAGGGTATGATGTCAAATCGAAAGTTACATCTTCGACAACATTCAAGTAGGGTATTTGTCTAAGTATATAGCTTCCAATAGAACTTGTTGCCCTTATTTGTATTTTATCTGTCTCTTTCTTGTTTACAGAGTACACTCCTGCCTTTATCTCATTTGAAATGTCTGCATCTAATTTAAATGACGATGTATTCTCATTTATATCAGAAATGAACCCATTTAAAGCGACAAGAGCTAACTTCCAAAAATGGCGAATATAACTATCGATTCTCTTCTCGTCATCATCTTGTCTAACCTTTAATAAGTTAACAACGTCTTCATCAAAGTTTTCCAATAGAGTTTTCTTTGTATCCTTGATACGCTCTGAAATAACATCTTCCAACTCCTTCTGCAACGAATCGAAAGCCTTGTTTATTTCACCTTCTGTTCTGCATACTCGTAATATTGAACTCAATCTGCTTTCCAAATCAAATGTAGAGTCTATAGCCCCCAATATTTCATCACTGCTACCCAATACGCCTTCAAATAAATTAAACTTAGTTGACAGTAACTCATATACACGGCAATCTGCAGCATTAGCCTTATTTACGAAATTCACAACTACTACATCATGCTTTTGACCATAGCGATGGCAACGTCCAATTCTTTGTTCTATTCGTTGGGGATTCCAAGGCATGTCGTAATTAACCACTAAAGAACAGAATTGAAGATTTATACCTTCAGCACCTGCTTCTGTAGCAATCATTATCTCTGCAGAATCCTTAAAGAAATCTACAAGAGCCTGCTTCTTGTCTATCTGCAAATTACCGGTTACATAAGAGGTTCCTGTATGGGTCAATAACCATTTCTGATATATATTGTTGGCTTCATCATTACTATTTGTTCCATTAAAACATACAACCTTGTCTCTGAAACCGTTCGCTTCAAAAAAGTTTTTTAGATATTCTTGAGTTTTACGACTCTCTGTAAATATTAAAGCTCTTCGCAGACCTCCAAGGCGTTCAACCTTGTCAAATGATGCAGTAAGGGCTTTCAATAATGCTTGAGCCTTTGTCTCACAATCAATTCCTTCGGCCATTGAAACATAATGTCGAAGCTCTTCAATTTCGTTATCAATGGCAGCTTTGTCTTGTTCAGAAATTTCTACTGTTTCATATGAATCTGAATTATCGTCATTATCAATGGTTTCCAAATCATTTAATACAGATGACATACTAAGTATTTGTCGTCCTTCATCCTTAATTCGTTTAAGTCTTTCAATTGTACTTTGAAGCGTGAAAGACAGTGCATAAGCAGATGACGACATAATTTTTCTGTAAAGGAGTGATAGTAAAGGACGTATTCTATCCGGTATACCATAAGTGCCCTCACGAAATAAATAGTCGCTAACAGCTTCATATAAATCAATTTCTTTCTTTGAAAGATGATACTCTTGCACAAAAGGAATACGTTTGGTGTATTTCACATACTCCTGTACTTGGTTTCTCAATGTACGATGCGCTATATGGGCAATCCTTGCCTTCAATTCTCCATATTTAGAGTTGTCACGGATTGATATTGTATTATACTGTTCCTCAAACGTTTGGACAGAAGAGAAGAATTCATCATCAATTATACTGATAAGTCCATATAGCTCCCTTAAATTGTTTTGCAAAGGAGTGGCTGTAAGCAATATCTTCTTGTATGGGCGCAATGTCTCCTTCAATACATTTGCGGTCACATTTCCTTTTTTGTATACGTTACGAAGTTTGTGAGCCTCGTCTATCACAACAAGATTCCACATGACTTTTGATAACTCGTCCGCATGGGTAACGGCAAACTGATAAGAACAGATTATTATACTTTCATCTGTTTGAAAAGGGTTTTCTGTTTTGGCTGCAATGGTTTTGTAAGAACCTTGCTCTAATATTAAAGACGGGAGAAAAAACTTCTCTAATAGCTCCATGCTCCACTGATTTCTCAATGAGGCAGGAACTATAATCAATATGTGTCTTTTATGTTCTGCCCATAATTCTGACAATAAGATACCTGCTTCAATGGTTTTTCCAAGTCCCACTTCATCGGCAAGTATTGCTCCTTTGCTTAATGGTGACTTAAATGCAAATAGAGCTGCTTCCACCTGATGAGGATTTAAATCGACCTTTGATTCAGATAAAACGCCAGTAAACCGACCTTCATCTGAAGTCGATTTTTTGTGGCAAATGTCCCACTTGTAATATATTTGTTGAGCTATAGATATCATTACTTTTTATTCTTACGTTCTATTTTAACAGAATATTCCGGGGATACAGCATCGAATTCATTTATTGCTGCTCCTTTCCAATAGTTTATGGCAAGTTCTTCACATTCTTTGCGTAATCTGTCATTGAAATCAGGTTCCTCTTCTTTGCCATAAAGGTTTACAATATGGTTGTATTGAGGAAGTATAGAAATATCACTGAAAGATATTCTTACAATCCGTATTTGCGCATTGGGATGATTGCGAAGGAATGCATTTTGCAGTGCGGATATGCCAATGGGTATCTTGTTGTCTGCAATGCTTTTTATGGTAGAGACAACGCTTATGTATTTCTCACCATTGTTTATGTTATAATCACAACCTAATAAGCTATTGCTTACTGACTCATATTTTATGCCTTCGTTTAAAAGATATTGTTCATATATCTTCTTGCCGATATAATTCACAATGCGTCGGACCATAGATGGTGCCTTGTCTTCATCTATTATCCAGTTAACGATATCATCAACGTGGTCTGCCACAACAGGAAGATTGTCTGCGCCAACCTTATCTACGATTTGTACAAGAGATTCCAAATTAGAAGTAATGATGTTCGGTATTCTGGAAGTTTTTCCATCAGAATAGGAATATAATTTTGAATTAGAGCCAATTCCTATATGGTTGTCTTCGCCATACGAAGAATGCGACTCATTTAAAGCTTCTTTTATATCCACTCCATTTTCTAATGCGGATACGATTGATGCCAAGGTCTCGACAGAACACTTTTGCTCTTCTAATTTCTTATATAGTTTCTCTCTACTTATTTTGTCTTGTTCTTCTTTTTCTTCTTTATCCTTTTTTATTTTCTCCGCTTGAATCTCATTCAAAAAGGTCAAATGCTGTTCAACGGTATCTTTTTTTTCATAACCTAACTGATGAAACTCGTCAATGGTTATTTCGTTAGGATTGCAGAATGAACCATCAGCTCTAACTATCCACTTGTCATTTTTCAAATTATGATAATAAGAGCTCTCAAAACCTCTAACATGGTATGACCACTCACGATATAAACAATATTCTAATTCTCCATTTTTCTTTGTATCGATTCCGTTTTCACAGACAAATCTCCACAAAGCATGAGACCAATCTTTTGAACAATTATTTATATCATAACCATCCAATTGGTAATCTTTAAAACCTGGAAATTTAGTAACAGCCAAGTATTGCTCATCAAGGAAATCAACAATATATTTAGGGAAATTCTCATATGAATAATCATACACAATCCTTCTATACAGTTTCTCTGCTATTATCGTTATCTCACGAATTTGAGGTTTGCTACTAACGTTTAAATATAGTTCAAGAAAATGTTTAACTTCAGAGTATGACAAATCTGTGCCTTTTGTATAAAAGTCACAATCAACAAATTTAAACGAAGTGTCGCCTTTTGTGTAATTAAGAAAATCAGTTGTTGGTATGTACATTTCTGATAGGTTACACAACGTAAAACGAGATTCGTCTAACTGTTTTAGTTTCCATTCTTTCTTTATTATATCTTTGATTCTCTGGTTTGCATTGGCATAGACCAACTTGTATATATACTCAAAATCTTTTAATAAGATTTCTTCTGTTGGAATGTCATTTTTCTTATAGCGAACAAGCAGAGTCTTTTCTAAATAGTCTGCCATGTCTGGCTCCTTTATTCCCATACCACGGAAAAGACTTTCATGTTTCTCAAAGATTTCCTTATCTAACACTTTACCGAAAGCGTCAGTTTCTACATCCTTAAAACCTGAATATGGAAGACAGACATTTGCATTCTTTTTATACAAATAATACGGACTTATCCATTCTCCATCTTGTGTTTTTGCTATAGAAGAAAATCTAAATTTGAGCTTGTTCCAAGAATCTACGGAGAAAGCACTCCATGTGTCGCTAATAGTTCTTGGTTCATCAGACCTCCATAAAACGCGTGCTTTGTCCTCTATATATGTAAGAAGTCTGTGAGCCCATTCCAATGGTTGGTTTGCCATGAAGGAATTTGAAATATGCTTTGCTAGGTATTCATTATCAAACGGCTTAATTTTTAATTCTGCTTCGACTTCCTTAAAATCAGATCTATATTGTTTTAAGTAAAGAAAATCCCTATCGTTGTTTTGGCATAATTGTGCAATCTGTGAAGAGGAAATTAAATTTTCCAAATCAATGGTTGCAGAAAACACATCGTTTATAGAAGCATAACGCTTTGACCTATTAAGAAGCAGTTTATTATCTCTTACTTTTCTGAAATAACACTGTTTCAAATATGTGTCTCTGTATTCTGTTGATTTGATATTTAGAATATGGAATATGTTGTCGTTTATGAGGATGTTTTTGTCCGTAGTCGATATTTCGTTATCTTCCGATTCTAATAGTCTTGAATTCCTGCATTCACCAATTTCTTTAAGACACAACAAGGCATCAGCCGCTAATTCGGCAATGCAATTCAAGAACTTTTGATTTATATCCTCATAGCGTTTAATACTATCTCTATTGTCAACAAGTAAAAATGGAGCATGGCTTACAAAACAACTATCAAAGTGCTCACTTGTCGGGAAGAAACAATATATTTGTCCCTTTGCATCAATATCCAATGATCCGTCAGGGTTTACATAAAATCCAACACTTATATTGTACTTTCCTTTTATTGTATTGCAGTCACGATGGAACAGATACATTAACAGGTTCTTGCCGTATTCATGAATACGGCAAAATTCATATTTTATGCCATGGCGTTCACCCGTTTGTATTACTTCTTTTGAGTACTCATGTATCATTTCTTCTCCATCAATACACCAGGTGATTTTTTGAATATGAGGCAGAAACAGTACAGGCATATTAAGATTCTGTAGTCTTTGTAGAATCTCTGGATACGCTTTCTCGGGGTCCTTAAAAGGTAGTTCAAAAAGAGTTTCGCCTGCATTGCGGAGTTCATGGTCGTTTTCTAATAATGTTGGAATAATATAGTTTTCTATCTTAAACCAAAAAGTATCGTCATATATGGATGGGGTATCTGTATATTGGAACACCGACTTAAAACCTACACCGAATTTACCTATAGTTTGTTCTTCATCTTCTTTTGTAGAACAACCTACAGATGTGATAGAATTGATATCTCCAATCTCTCCAGTTTGTTCTCTGGCATCTGTTATAGAGAATTGGCGTTTACCATTGTGTTTGAAGACCAATTTATCTCTAAATAATAGAATTCTTACGTTTGTTGCAGCTGTGTCATCTGCATTTTGTATCAATTCATATATAAAATGAGCTGTTTCAGGATATTTTTCAACAATACCCTTCCAAACCTTTATGTTAGTACGTTTCGAATAGGTTTTCCAGTCATCTTGTTTATCATTTACAAGAATCTTAAAGAGCCTTTCTTGTTCAGAATTTAAGGTATGTGTATTCTCATTCATATTCCACACTATTATTGTTTTTAAGAATCATTATCTTTTTCTATTTAGATTCTACAAATGTAGCACATTCTTTTGAATGATGCAATTAAAAGAAAATAAAAATTAGTAGCGAATTACGTTGCCAATCCGTTGCCAAAATATAAAAGCAAAAATCCTAACTGCTCAATATCAAGCAGTTAGGATTCTGTATGGTGCGCCTGAAAGGACTCGAACCTTCACGTCCTAAAACACCAGATCCTAAGTCTGGCGCGTCTACCAATTCCGCCACAAGCGCATTAGCGGATGCAAAGTTAGTGAAAAATGGTGAGACTGGCAAAATATTATGTGACTTTTATGATCCGCACCGACCGATGCAGATGCTCGTAACGGTCGGTGCGGATGCTCGTAACGGTCGATGCGGATGCTCGTAACGGTCGGTGCGGATGCTCGTAACGACCGATGCGGATGGCAGAAGTCTACTTCTTCAGCTCTTCGATGAATCGCTTCATCTCTGCCTCGTGTGCCTTTGCTTTGAGGAAGAGGTGCCACTGGTTGCGGGCGCGTGTGAGGTTATGCTCGGCATACTGGCACTTCCAGTAGTGGTCGCCCGAGAGGTAGTCCCAGAGGAAGCGCACGCACTGCATGTAGGGGAAGAGCTCGGCGGCGTAGGGCAGGAGCGACACTTCGAGCGGTGTGAGGAAGCGTTGTGCCGACTCTAAGTAGCCGCGTGTGAATGCCTCGAAGATGTCCATGCGGAAATCAATCTTCTCGTACTCGGGCGAGTCTTCGGCAATGGTGTTGGCAGCGGTGCGCAGGAAGTCGCCGTAGTCGCTGACGAAGAGCGACGGCATCACGGTGTCGAGGTCTATCACGCAGAGCACCTTGCCCTGTTTGTCGAACATCATGTTGTTCACCTTCGTGTCGCAGTGGCACACGCGCTTCTGCAGTTTGCCCTCGGCGAGGAGTCGTTCGCCCAGGCACATCTCGTCCATATACGCCTCAATCTCTTCTACGAACTGCTTCACGCTCTCGGCGCGTCCAACGGGGTCTTCGGCGTACACCTTGCGCAGCTGGTCGCGTCGGAGGCACATGTTGTGGAAGTCGGGGATTGTCTCGCCCAACTGGTCGGCTATGTCAGCCAGCCGCGCCTCGAAGTCGCCGAACGCCTTGCCTGCGTCGTAGGACGAGTCGGGTGTCACGGTTTCCATCGTCACGGCATCGCTGATGAATACCGACACGCGCCAGTAGTTCTCACCGTCGAAGAAGTAGGTCTTGCCCTCGGCGGTGGGCACGAAGCGCAGCACACGACGGTCGAGGTCGTCGACACCTTCCGCCTTCAGCTGCTCGCGGATGTGGTTGGTCACGGTCTCCACGTTGTGCTGCAGCATATCGACATCGGTGAAGATGTGGTGGTTGATGCGTTGCAGAACGTAGTCGGGGCGGTCTGTTTCAGCGGTCTGTATGCGGTATGTGTCGTTGATGAGTCCGTTGCCGAGTGGCTTGATGTCGCTCACGGTGCCCTCGATGAGGAACTTGCTGGTTATGTTGTTTGGATTGTTCATTGTTTTTTATTTTTATTTTAATTTGATGTGTAGTCAGGAGAGGGGTGCAGTTGTCTCTGTAGGGGGTGCAGTTGTCTCAACTGCACCATCCAGATAGAATATCAGTTGGTGCAGTTCTTGCTTGGTTGGTGCACTTGAGACAAGTGCACCCCCTAAGTGCACCCCCTAATTGCAAATTTACTGCTTTTTATTATAATAGATGATGTTATGGCGGCTTATTTCGCTTTTTTGCAGTAACTTTGTGGGGATAGACAAATAAAAAACTAATCATAATGCAATCAAAAAAACAACTCCTTGCGCTTCTTGCGCTTTGTGTCTTGGGGTCTGCCAACGCTTTCGCCGAGCGGAACACCCCTTTGAAATATTGGTTCGACCGTCCGACGACGATGCGCGGACAGGCTGTGTGGCTCGCTTCGAGCCCCGACCGTATGCCTACCAAGCGTCAGCTGGTGCGTGCCGGCGACTTGGTGAACAACCCCGACCCCGAATGGGAGTCGCAGTCGCTGCCCATCGGCAACGGCAATATCGGCGGCAATGTGCTCGGATCGGTGGAGGCTGAGCGCATCACATTCAACGAGAAGACACTCTGGCGCGGCGGTCCGAACACCTCGCGTGGTGCTGCCTACTACTGGGACGTGAACAAGCAGTCGGCTCATGTGGTGGGCGAGATACGCGAGGCGTTCACCAAGGGCGACTGGCAGAAGGCGGAGCTGCTCACACGCAAGAACTTCAACAGCGTGGTGCCCTACGAGGCTGATGCCGAGGAACCGTTCCGTTTCGGCAGTTTCACAACCGCAGGCGAGTTCTATATCGAGACAGGACTCAGCTCGGTGGGCATGACTGACTATCGCCGTGAGCTGTCGCTCGACTCTGCTCTTGCGAAGGTGAGCTTCTGCAAGGACGGCGTGCAGTACGAGCGCGAGTATTTCGTGTCGCATCCTGCCAACGTGATGGCGGTGCGCTTCGCTGCCTCGCAGCGCGGCAAGCAGAACCTCGTGTTCTCCTACGCTCCCAACCCCGTGTCGACGGGCGAGATGAAGGCGGACGGCACCGACGCGCTCTGCTGGCTGGCACGTCTCGACAACAACAGTATGGAGTACGCCGTGCGCATCAAGGCTGTGGCTAAGGGCGGCGCGGTGAGCAACGAGGGCGGCAAGCTCACGGTGAAGGATGCCGACGAGGTGGTGTTCCTCATCACTGCCGACACCGACTACAAGCCCAACTACGACCCCGACTTCAGCGACCCGAAGGCTTACGTGGGTGTAGACCCTGCGCAGACTACTGCCGACTGGCTCGCCAAGGCTGCCACAAAGGGCTACGCTTACCTGCTCAACGAGCACTATGCCGACTATTCGGAGCTTTTCAACCGCGTGCGTCTGAACATCAACAACGCTTCGGTTGATGCCGACGACCTGCCCGTGAACCGCCGTCTTGAGGCTTACCGCCAGGGCAAGCCCGACTACTATCTTGAGCAGCTCTACTATCAGTTCGGTCGCTACCTGCTCATCTCGTCGTCGCGTGCCGACAATCTGCCGGCTAACCTGCAGGGCTTGTGGCACAACAACGTCGACGGACCGTGGCGTATCGACTACCATAACAACATCAATCTGCAGATGAACTACTGGCTGGCTTGCCCGACGGGACTTCCGGAGTGCGAGTTGCCGCTCTTCAACTTCATTCGCACGCTCGTGAAGCCAGGTCGTGTAACGGCGAAGTCGTACTTCGGCACACGTGGCTGGACAACGTCCGTATCGGGCAACATCTTCGGCTTCACCTCGCCGCTTTCGAGCGAGGATATGTCATGGAACTTCTCGCCGTTCGCCGGTCCGTGGCTCGCCACACACCTCTGGAACTACTACGATTTTACGCGCGACCGCAAGTTCCTTGCTGATAACTACGAAATACTGAAGGAGTCTGCCGACTTCGCGTCCGACTATCTCTGGCATCGCGCCGACGGCGTGTATACCGCCGCTCCGTCCACATCGCCCGAGCACGGACCTGTTGACGAGGGTGCTACGTTCGCCCACGCCGTGATACGCGAAGTGCTCCTGGATGCTGTGGAGGCTAACCGCGTGTTAGGCAAGAGCGCCAAGGAACGCCGCCAGTGGGAGGATGCGTTGAAGCATCTCGCGCCGTATAAGATAGGACGCTACGGACAGCTCATGGAGTGGTCGACCGACATCGACGACCCGAAGGACGAGCATCGCCATGTGAACCATCTCTTCGGTCTGCACCCTGGTCGCACCGTGTCGCCCGTCACAACGCCCGAACTGGCTAAGGCATCGCGCGTGGTGCTCGAGCATCGTGGCGACGGCGCAACGGGATGGTCGATGGGCTGGAAGCTCAACCAGTGGGCACGCCTGCATGACGGCAATCATGCCTACACGCTCTACGGCAATCTGCTGAAGAACGGCACGCTCGACAACCTCTGGGACACACACGCCCCGTTCCAAATCGATGGTAACTTCGGCGGAACAGCCGGCGTAACCGAGATGCTTATGCAGAGCCACATGGGATTCGTCCACCTGCTGCCTGCACTGCCCGATGCTTGGGCAGAGGGCGCAGTGAGCGGACTGCGTGCAAAGGGCAACTTCACCGTGTCTATCAGCTGGAAGAACGGCAAGCTCGCTGAGGCGACAATACTCTCCGGCTCGGGCGAACCGTGCGAGGTGCGCTACGGCGAGTCGGTGCTGAAGTTCAAGACAAAGCGAGGCGGAAGCTATAAGGTCGTGTTCTGCGAGAATAAGCTTGTAGGGGGTGCACTTGTCTCAAGTGCACCAACCAAGTAAAATACCAATTAGTTGATGCACATTCTGTTCGGTTGGTGCACATTTTGCTCAGTTTGTGCAGTCCTTGCTCAGTTGGTGCACTTGAGACAAGTGCACCCCCTAAAAGTGCACCCCCTAAAACAACAAAGGTCGAGCGATTTCGCTCGACCTTTATTGTTATATGATTAATAGTCATACTCTTCATTGCAGTCATCATACTCCCACGAGTCGAAGTAGATGCGCGACGACGCATGTTTTGATATGCTGCCATTGTCAGGCAGTGGGTTGTCTATGCCACCTTGTGAGCCAGAGCCGTCTATGCCCGTAGAGCCAGCCATGATGCTTGTCGTTTCTATTTCCATCGTTGCTATCGATGGTTTTATATAATGCTTTTTCATTGTGCTTTAGTATATTACTGGTTAAATGTTGCGTATGTTTACTTCACTGCTACCTTCTTGCCGTTCTGAATGTATATGCCACTCTTCAGCGCACGGAGTGAGTTGCCTACGTACTGTCCCTGCAGATTATACACAGGAGCGTTGCTTTCCTCAGTGTCGAAGATAGTGCCGAGCGATGTTGGTGTTCCGTCGAGGTTAGCGCGTAGCTTCTTGATGTCGGTGCCTTGTGGCACGATGAAGTATGCACGCAAGCCACCGATGGTGCGAGATTCGGTATTGTTAATCGGGTAGTAGAAGAGGTCGTTGTCGCCGAGGAAGAGTTCAGTCTTGTCGGTCCTCAGCAATACCTGGTTGTAGATGCCCTTCATCTGCACAGTGGTTGTTGCGCCTACAGCCTGCGGGTTGCCGTTCTCGTCGAGTCCTGTAGCCACCATGCTTACTCCCTCGAATGTTGGGTTTGTCACAACGGCATTGCCTGGCTTCATGATGTACGGCTTGCCAGCCTCGATGTTGTCTACAGTTGCGAAGTACACAATGTTGTTCTCGCAGTTGCCTTCGTATGTGCGGAGCTGTGTGCCCTCGCCGAAGTACTGTGTCACCTGCTTCGCATCAAGTGCGAACGGCACGCAGAATGTGTTCCAGTAGTCTTTGCTGAGTGTGCGCTGCAGCGTCACGTTTGCGTTCTCGTATGTCTCGATGACGTTGTCGGTCTTTGTCTCGTCGAGAGTGTAGCTCTTTGCTTTTGGTACCTCTACTGTGACGGTGATGTTTGTGGCGCGAGCCTGGTCAGCGTTTGTAAATACAACTTCCTTAGCAGAACCCACCCAACAGAGATCATATTTTGTGTCTGCAGTAAATTTTCCGTCTTTACCATTGTATTTCAAGTTGGTAATAGGTTTGTCACCCTCTACGAATTCAATCTTCGTGATTTTACCAATCTTGGTTGAGATGGTGTGGGTACCTGCGTAGAAACGGTAATTATCTTTTTGGGTACTATCGAACCAAGCATTATCTGAAGTAATCTTTACAAACGACTTGCGCATTTCGTCATCGTTTTGAGCATGGTTACTATCTTTTCCTGTTCCCTTATCTACGCCAGCAACGAACTTGATGCTTGTTTCTTCTACTGCGCTGTTGATTACCTTCAGCGTGCATGTAGCCGTTGTCTCCTTATATGTATTGTTAGCAGCAGCGGTTGCGGTGATGGTGTATGTGCCACTAACTTTAATAAGTGCTTCTCCGTTTGTTGTTCCAATCGTTGCGTTATCACTTGGCGATATGGTGTAAGTTACGTTGAGGCTGTGTGGGTTCTGCAGCACATCTGCAGCATTGAATGTTACAATACCGTCTGTTGCTTCTGCTAAATCTGCGTTGTAGCTCTCTGCTGCGAACTTGAAGTTGGTGTCAGTTGCACGATTGTCCTCAATCAAGAGTTTGTAGGACGCAGTGCCTGCTGCATACTTGTCTGTAGCAGCCGATGTAGCGGTGATGATCACCTCGCCAGTCTTGTACATATGTATCTTACCTTCAGACACCTCTGCTGTCTTGTTATCCGAACTTGCGTATGTGATAGCAGCTGCGTCAAGGTCTTCAGGCTTGGTGATGGTCTGAAGGTCAATAGTGCCAGCTACTAACTCCTTTGTTACAGTTGCCTCGGCGAATGAGAGGGCAGGAGCAGCCTTCTTCTCTGCTGTTGTGACGATGATTTGGGTGACATTATTTACTTTTGGACTTGCTGTGAATACTACAGACTCCTCATAGCCAGTCCAAGTGCCGGTGGTTTTGTCGTAATTGGGTTTGTCTGTTGTGAAATTACCGTATGAACCACCTACAAACTTAATGCTTGTAATTACTCGTGTAGGATCGGTAAGTGAGAACGTTGTTTTGCTACTACCATAGAAGCGGTAGTCGCCATATCCACCTAAAGCAGCACTTGTGCTTTCTATTTTTACAATACTCTTCGTGAGTTGGTCTTTTCCTGTGCTTTGCTTAGATGTCTTATCTGTTTTAACGTCGAACACAATCTCCGACAAATCAACAGCCTTCTTGTTCGTAATCTGATACGTAGCGGTGGAGCCAGAGTATTGTGTTGGGTCTGTAGGTGTGAATGTAGCGGTGATGGTTGTTGTGCCATATACAGCTGCGTTGATGGTTACTGCGCCCATTGTGGGGTCGACAGTAGCCACAGCGTCGCCCGAAGCTGCGTATGTGATAGTGCCGGCAATGTTGTTAGCTTCGGTAGCGGTGTAGCCCGTGAAGTCTGTGCCGGCATCGGTCTTGCCATCGGTAAGAGTGATGTCGGTGCCGTTAAAAGAGAGAGAAGTAGCGATGTGGTTGTCTTTGTTTTCGACAACGTATGAGTCGGTAGATGTTTGGTAGGTGTCTGTTTTAGGCAGGGTGGCTGTGATGGTAGCCTTGCCAAACTTGGTGTTGGTGAATGTCAGTTCGCCGCTTTTAGAGTCTACGGTTACGATGTCCGCGTCAGAGCTTGTATATTCAATAAGGTTAGACAAGTTGGTGTTGTCGTCGCTCTTTTTAGCGGTAGCTGTAGGCGTGGTAAAACCATCAAGCGTGCCATTGGTGAATGTGAATGTCTTGCCGGAGTTGGTGCCAAAGGTGGTAGTGGTGGCAGGGGTGGAAGCTGCTTTTTCCCAAACAATGGTGATTTTTTTATGTAATTAGCTTTTGCTGAATAAAAACCTACATATTTGTAGTTTTCTGTTGGATTTATAGTTCGTTTTGTTGTATTAGTGATTGATGCTATTTGAGTTCCTTTATTATTTCCTGTTAAATCGTCTGATCCTACGAAGGCTTCGTTATTTCCAAATACTAAGAGTGGATTTGTACTTGACTTTAATTCTATTGTGATAGATTTAATAGTACCTCCAGAAACTGTTGATACCAATCCTATTACCTTATTAGGTTTTGTACCTTTGCTAGTTCCGTTTCCATTTATTTGTATTTGAGAGCTTGTATTTTTATATGCACATCCACAATATAATGCATCAGAGGATGCTTTTTTATTTGTGAAAGATGAATACGAAGCAGTTAATCCTAAGACTTGACTGGTCAACTCATCCGTTGCCGTTTCTTGAGCATACCCCCCCACCGTACACACAATCGTGAGCAGCGTGAGCATAAAAAATCGTAAATGTTTAGTCATAATATGTAATTTTTAATGTTATAGGCTTGTTGTTCTGTCGTTAAAATTACGAGTGTTGTAGTTGAGATAAGGGATGTTATTTCTTTGAATGCAAAATTACATCTAATGTTTTGTATTTGTATTGAAATAATGTTTAAATAATGTAAAAAGGGTATGGCATTGTGTGAATGTCATACCCTTTGTGGTGTACGCTCGGCATGAGCATTGTCTAACGGGTGGAAGT
>ULTW01029114.1_pt1 | contig 15827 bp, 15 predicted proteins | sample 1957961 | NCBI WGS metagenome assembly ULTW01 (sample SAMEA4835744, study PRJEB28245) | human gut metagenome | biome: gut microbiome; material: fecal sample | place: Denmark | collected 2008 | reverse complement strand
CACATCAACACTGCTAAAACAAGAAAATTGATCCCCACAATTTTCAGGATTGTTTTGGTAGTCTTATCACTGAAATCAATGTGGTTGACTTCGTCTGTAAACTGATTCCATTTTTTTCGGATCCATGGAAAAATCTGATAAATAAAACTGTATTGCCGGATGTATTCTTTCAATCCAACAGAAAATACCGGATAAATGCAGACGACAGACACAAATGCAACTGCAAAAACAATCCAGAGGATTCCGCCTGTTTTTAGAACGCTCCACACATTCACATTTGCGTAACCTGATTTGCCTGTATATGGGAAATCGCAGACAGTGTCAATATAAATATCACACATTGCAAACGACATCATAAGTCCGAATATCCCAGCTTCCATATATCGCCATTTTGGAAGATAATCCTGCATTTTTTCATTTTTCCATACTCTTCTGCTGCACATAAAGCATGCAAATGCCGCAATTACCAGAAGTGTAATAAAATACGCTGCATCTCCCCCGCCGGATGCAACCAGATAATAATCACTGGTGTAATAATCTTCATAGGCAAGGTTCGTACTGTCTTTTGGAATACCGTATACTACCTGAAAATTTTTCACCGGGACAAAGGTCGTATCATTGTCCACCGCATATGTGCGTATTTCATTGTATCGGTCTGCCTGTAAAAGACTTTTGATGAGTGTATCCGCAGAAACTGTTCCATCCTTTTTGACATCGACGGACAAGTTTCCATCTTCGTCAAAGTCCAGGACAAAAACGCTCTCATAAGAGTTCCACTGTTCTTTATCATCGTCAATTCTGAAATCCGGTTCCAAAACTTCATACAACGGTGCATTCGTATTCACTTCTTTTTTCGTTCCATCCGTCGCATAATAATCCGTCTCAGATCGGACGCCCTCAAAGGAACTGCTCCACTCTGAAATATAATCGTAATCATCATAACCGCTTCCCTCTCCGACAAAAGGCTCCGTACGGTTTTCTGACGGCTCGTTCTTAATCTCGGTATACAGGACATAAGCCCCCTGATAAAGTGTATCAATATACTCCGTATTTACATTTTCACTGGAGGAAAACAATTGTGCTGACTTCTGTTCTGCATTCCTTATCATCCACGGAAAAAGGCTTACATTCACACCAACTGCAAGTAATAATCCAATGATAATAATTCCTATCCTAACGTTACGGCTGTTTTTCAATTTTGTATCCAACGCCCCACACCACCTTTAAATATTTTGGTTCTCTCGGGTTGATCTCGATTTTATCCCGAATGTTTCTCACGTGCACCATGATTGTGTCCGTGTTAATTGCCTTTTCGTTCCAGACACGCTCGTAGATTTCCTCTGCCGAAAAAACTCTGCCCGGATTTTTCATCAGAAGTGCCAGAATTTTAAATTCAATCGGAGTCAATTTCACCGGATTTCCATCCACGGAAAACTCGATGGTATCCTCGTTTAATTCAAGTCCGCCGATGATGTAGTTTCTTCCCTCTTCCTCTTTTTTCTGTGCCATTCCCATAAACCGGGTGTAGCGGCGCAGTTGGGAATTTACCCTTGCCATGAGTTCTAACGGCGTAAACGGTTTTGTCACGTAATCATCCGCACCAATATTTAAGCCGATCACTTTGTCTGTCTCCTCTGATTTTGCAGAAAGCATGATGACCGGGAACTCATGATGTTCTCTCAATTTGATTGTCATGGTCACACCATCCATCCGCGGCATCATGATATCCACAATTGCAAGATGAATGGTTTCCCGCTCGATCACTTCCAGTCCCTCAACACCATCGGCTGCCTTATATACATGGTATCCCTGGCTTTTTAAGAAAATCTCAATCCCATCACAAATCTCTTTGTCATCCTCCACGACTAAAATATTGTACTCATTGTTGTTCAACTGTTCCATCTGACTTCTGACTCCTTATCTGATATGCCTTACTGTAATATATCTATCTAAAAAACCATTATATAAAAAACGAAAGAATTTCTAAAGAATTATTTGTGGAACAACAAAAAATCCCGGCAAAATCAAGTTTCCTTGAAATTACCGGGATTCCTACCCTAAGCTGATAACGGGAATCGAACCCGTGACCTCCGCCTTACCAAGGCGACGCTCTACCGACTGAGCCATATCAGCACTCCTCAATTGCTTACGCAATCGACAAGTGGTATTTTAACAAATCATACTCTATTTGTCAACCAGATAATTTATGATTTTCTCTTAAACATTTTCTCATAAACATTTATTGACTGGATCACATAATACCAGATTTTCTTTTTGCGCAAAAAAAGAACAGCCTGTCGATCGGCTGTTCTTTTAGGAGAAGGTATTTTTACTATGGGGTATAGCAAAAACTATATATAATGTATTGGGGGTTTTACGAGAATTATAATATCATACTCTCTCACATAAGTGTTCACAAATGTCACAAAAATTTGCTTCTATTTTTGTGCATATTGTACATATTCTGTTTCTATTTTGAAATTATGCCACCAAAATACTTTCTCAAGAAGGCAACGTATCATTTTGAAAAACCCTGATTTTTGTTTTGATGCGCTGCAGTGCATTGTCGATCGCTTTCGGGGATTTCTTCATTTTTTCTGCGATCTGCTGGTAATTTAACCCCGACAGATAATCATCTAACACCTCACACTCCATTTTACTCAGGCTCTGGCGTACTTTTTTCAGAAACAGTTCAAAGTTTTCCTGATCGATCATGCGCTGTTCCGGATTATCCGAACGCTCCGATTCGAGATACTCTGCCAATGGCTGTCCCTCTTCACTCACCTCCGAATAAAAAGAAACATAGGAGTTTAACGGCGCATGTTTTTTCCGGTTGGAAGCCTCTATGGCACTGTAAATCTGTCTTGTGATGCACAGTTCTGCGAAGTGGAAAAACGAAGTTTCTCTCTCTTCCCGGTAATCGCGGATTGCTTTAAACAGACCGATCATCCCCTCCTGGATCAGATCATCGGTATCGCCCCCGATCAAAAACATGGCATTCGTCTTTTTCCGCACGAGTGGCTTATACTTGTCCAACACATAATCCATGATCGCGGCATCCCCAGCCCGAAGCTGCCGCAAAAGTGCTTCATCACTTAACCTGTCATAGGCTGTCTGCTCTTTTCCCGGATCATTGTCCCTATATTTTTCCATACCTGATCTCCCTGTACGAAAATTCCGTACTATATACGCTCTGCGATGCTGCCAGCTGCATACGCTCTTCCAATACTGCCAACAACATGCCTGCTCCGTGCATGCTCCACCTTCAGAAGTTACTGCAGACGCTGTCTCACGATCTCGTATGCCAGCACGCCTGCGGCTACCGATGCATTTAAGGAATCAATATCCCCTTTCATCGGAATGGATGCGATAAAATCGCAATTCTCTTTTACAAGTTTGCTGACACCTTCACCCTCGTTTCCGATGACAAGACCAATAGGTCCTTTTAAGTCAAGCTTGTACATCTCGGTTCCGCCCATGTCAGCGCAGACAAACCATAAACCTTTTTCTTTCAGCTCCTTGATGGCTGCAGTCAGATTTGTCACTTTGGCAACTGGTGTATAGTTAATGGCACCTGCAGAAGTCTTTGCAACCGTTGCGGTAAGTCCCACTGCGCGGCGTTTTGGAATGATCACGCCATGCGCTCCTGCCAGATTTGCGGTACGGATGATCGCACCAAGATTATGCGGATCCTCAATATTATCCAGAATAAAAATGAACGGTGGTTCTCCTTTTTCCTCTGCATTTTTTAAAATATCTTCCACTTCCGCATACTCATATGCGGCAGCCACTGCAATGACACCCTGATGTTTTTTTGTCTCGGATAACTGGTCTAAACGTTCTTTATCCACAAAATTGATAATCGTGTCATGTTTTCTCGCCTCTCTGACAATTGTCCGCACCGGTCCATCCTGACATCCATCCAAGACAAACAGTTTGTCTATTGTTTTTCCGGAACGGAATGCCTCTAATACCGCATTACGTCCTTCTATTTTCTGTTCTTCATATCCCATGAAATTCTTTTTCCCTTTCTCTTATCGTGATCTCATCACGCAATCATTTCGCTGCTTGCAAGATATAACTATAGTTTTAGTTTCATCTCTTCCACGCCAGTTTTGACCAGCTCGACCAAACGCTCAAATTCGTCTTTCAGATACAGATATCCCATAAGCGCCTCAAATCCGGTTGCCTTGCGGTAATCCGACATCGTGGCATTTTTTGCCATAGTAAAAGATTTGGCGTTGCGCCCCCTCTTATACACGGCTGCCTCCTCCTCTGTCAGGATCGGAAGCAGCACCTCCATCATCTCCGCCTGTGTGTGTGCCTTTACGATCTGGCTGGTGCGCTTGTGGAGTTCACTCGCTCTCGTGTTGCCTTTGGCTACTACCAGAGACCGGATCACAAGGTCGTAGATACCATCTCCGATATAAGCCAGTGTCAACGGTGAATATGTGCGGATGTCGACATCCGGGATTTCAAATTGTTCTTTTAAATAAGAATCGATTCCTTTTTCCATCTCTCTTTACTCCGCTTTATGCCATACCACACCTTCGCGGGTGTCTTTGATGACAATTCCCTTTGCAAGCAGTTCATCACGGATGGCATCTGCTTTTGCAAAATCTTTTGCTTTCTTTGCTTCTTTTCTCTCCTCGATTTTGGCAAGGACAAAGCTCTCAAGTTCAGCGTCAACACCCTCGGTTGTCTCTGTGCTCTTTGCATTTTCCAGATTCAGGGAAAGAACTTTATCAAAATCCTTAATTAACTCGTATTTTGTAATATCGTTCGTGTCTGCTTTTAACAGATCATATAATACAGTGATCGCCATGGAAGTATTCAGATCATTTGAAATCGCATCCACGAATTTTGCCTTGTACTCTGCAAATACGTTCTGATCTGTCTCGCCCTCTTTTTTCAGTCCGGCAACACGTTTTACCAGTTTGTTGTAAGCGGCTTTGGTGTTATCCATGATCTCATAAGAAAACTCAAGCGGTTTTCTGTAATGAGACTGTAAGCAGAACATCCGGTATACAATCGGGTCGTACCCTTTTTCCTGTAATAAGGAAACGGTGAGGAAATCTCCTTTGGATTTACTCATTTTACCGGATTTGTCATTCAAATGCTGTACATGGAACCAGTAATTGCACCATTTATGTCCGAGATAACTTTCAGACTGTGCGATCTCATTGGTGTGATGTGGGAAAATATTATCCACACCGCCGCAATGGATATCCATGTACTCGCCGAGATGTTTGATACCGATGCAGGAGCATTCAATATGCCATCCCGGATAACCGACGCCCCATGGGCTATCCCATTTCAATGCCTGGTCTTCAAATTTGGATTTGGTGAACCAGAGCACGAAGTCTGTCTTGTTTTTCTTATTGGTATCCTCATCGACATCATCCCTTACACCGACTAAAGTCTCAAGTTCTGCCTGTGTGGAGAAAACATAGTAATTATCCAGTTTGGACGTGTCAAAGTAAACGTTTCCGCCTGCCTGATAAGCGTAACCCTTTTCTAACAGCCCCTCGATCATTTTTATAAATTCAGGAATGCAGTTCGTTGCAGGTTCCACAACATCTGGTCTCTTAATGTTTAATTTTTTACAGTCCTCAAAAAATGCATCTGTGTAAAACTTTGCGATCTCCATAACTGTCTTATGTTCACGCTTTGCACCCTTTAACATTTTATCTTCTCCGGTATCTGCATCGGAAGCTAAATGTCCTACATCTGTAATATTCATGACACGTTTCACGTCATATCCGACATAACGAAGTGATTTTTCCAGAACATCTTCCATAATATAGCTTCTCAGGTTTCCGATATGTGCAAAATGATACACAGTAGGACCACAGGTGTACATTGCGATTTTGCCGTCCTCATGTGGAATCACGGTCTCGATTTTTTTTGTGAGCGTATTGTAAAATTTAAAATTATTTTCCATTTGTGTTCTCCATTTTCCTTCTATATTATTTTAACTTCTTATTATCCATCCTGTCTGACTTTCCGGTCAACCTCTTTCAACTGGCGTTCCAGATCAAGCACACGATTGACAAGCTCGGCGTTCTCTCTCTGTAAAAGAGTAATGTCCTCTTTGACCGGATCCGGCAGATGACACTGATCCATATCGCTTCGTGGAATTTTTATGTTGTCGCGTTTTACCACACGTCCCGGAACACCGACAACGGTGCAGTTTGGCGGAACTTCCTCCAAAACCACGCTTCCGGCCCCGATCTTGGAATTTTCCCCGACCGTAAAAGAACCAATGATTTTTGCGCCGGCACTGATCATGACATTGTCGCCGATCGTTGGATGACGCTTTCCGGTCTCTTTTCCGGTTCCGCCTAACGTCACACCCTGATATAAGGTGACATTATCACCGACGATCGCGGTCTCTCCTATGATAACACCGCTTCCATGATCGATGAAAAATCCTTTTCCGATCGTTGCACCCGGATGTATCTCGATCCCTGTTTTTCTCGCCGCACGCTGGGAAAGAAATCTTGCCCAGAAATAGTGCCCTTTCAAATACAGTTTATGTGCACGTCTATAACTTAGCATAACACGAAAGCTTGGATAAAGCAAAACTTCCATCGGCGATTTGATCGCCGGGTCACGCTCTTTTATCACTTGAAACTCTTCCTTCACATGCTGGATGATTCCCATACTTCTTTCCCCTTTTCTTTTTATTAATAAATCAAAAAAACGGATTATCTCATCTCCAAGAGACGAAATAATCCGCGGTTCCACTCTAATAAAAATCAATTGATTTTCCCTTAAGACACGTAACGTGTGTAACCCGAACCAGAATACTTAAGTTCTGCCATCACAGACCTCTTTTCCCCTGATCAGCTCCCGGAGGCACTTCGTGAATTCTCTTTCGCAAGACTGCTTTCAGCCGGTGACAGTCTCTCTCTTTGCGCTGTCTAAATTCCTACTCTTTCCGTTCATCGCTTTGCTATTCATTTATCCGGAACATTTTTCATTCCTAATATAGTGTATGCAGTCCGCCCGGATTTGTCAAGAATTTTTCTTATGACTGCTTTCTGCATCCGGCGCAGCCTTCGCATCCAGCCTGGGAATCTGCCACTGCCACACTGCTCTCATAAATGGTTGTCAGCGCACAGATCGCCTGGGATGAGATTCCCTGTTCTGCTCCTGTGAAACCAAGACCTTCCTCGGTCGTTGCTTTCACATTGATCTGACTTACATCAATATGCAATGCTGTCGCAATATTCTTCTCCATCTCCTCAATGTACGGACGCATTTTCGGTTTCTGAGCAATGATCGTTGCATCGATGTTCTCCACAATATATCCTTTTTCCTCAATTAGTTTTGCAACATGCTCTAACAATCTGATACTCGAGATTCCTTTGTACTGTGGGTCTGTATCCGGAAAATGTTTTCCGATATCACCGAGTGCCGCCGCCCCAAGCAGTGCATCCATGACCGCATGCAGCAAAACATCCGCATCCGAATGTCCCAAAAGACCCAGCGTATGCGGAATCTTTACACCTCCAAGGATCAAATCCCTTCCTTCTACTAATTTATGGACATCATATCCCATTCCTACTCGCATTCTTTTTCTCCTTCTATGACGGTTAAACTGTTTTCATTATAGCATACCCATTTTGTAGTTTCTATTACTTTCCATCAACCTTTTTGCACGACTCCATGTACCTCTTTATATTCCTTCGGCGACACCCCGAACTCCTTTTTAAACGCCCGGTAAAAACTGGAGTAATCCTTAAACCCGAACATTGTGTAAACATCGGTAATACTCGTCTCACCCAGGATTGCCGCCTTGGATGCCTGCATCCGTTTCTTCAATATATATTGGTGCACAGACAATCCCATCTGTTCTTTAAAAATATGTGCAATGTGGTATTTACTGACAAAAAACTGCCCTGCAAGCTGCTCTAAAGACAACTCCTCATCCAGATGGTCATCAATATAATAAATAATGTTCTGATAAAGATTCTGTTCCTCTTTCTCACTCTTCGGATTCTGCTGTTCATAGACAATACGGTTCAGCTGAAGAACAAGGTCATTCACACAGAGGGAGACCTTTGCCTCTTTTCCAAAACGCTCCGACTTAATCTCCTCGATCAACTGGAAAATCCGGTACTGGATCGTATTAAACGTGATCAGATCATTGTGAAAAATATATGTTTTCTTTACCAGAACATTCTGCATCAGATATCCGTAAGAGGAAGAAACTTCCATCAACTGGTTGCAATATTCCACACTGATCCAGAATACAAATCTCCGGTAAGGGATCTCATTTCCATGCACCATCGCCATGTGCTTTATCCCCGGAGGTATCAGCACCATATCTCCATATTTTAAAGGATACTGCTCCCCCTCGATCCAGATGGAGACATCCCCTTCCAGGAAAAAATAAAACTCATAGTAATCATGCGAATGTATGGAAACCTTTTCAGATGCCGGCTCATTATAATAGTAGATTTCAAAATCCCGGGACAGCATGTATTGTCTCGTGGAAAACTTGGTCTGAAGATTTTTTGCCATGTGTGTTTCCTTTCCTGCCTGTAAACAGCCTGCTGCTGTTTCTTATGTGTCTGCACTTTTCACTGCCTGCATACATTTTAGCATCCAACCGCAACTTTTGCAATGTAAACAACAACTCTGTCAATTTTCTTTTTTCCTCTTTTGGATATAATAAGCTTATCAAAACAAAAACCTGCTGCCACACGGCAGCTTCACAATTTTTTCTAAGAAAGGAAACAAGAAACTATGGAAATGACATTAAGATGGTATGGTTCCAAATTCGACACTGTAACATTAGAGCAGATTCGCCAGATCCCGGGCGTAACAGGCGTTATCACAACTTTATATGATACCGCACCTGGAGATGTATGGAGCAGAGAACGCATTCAGGAAATGAAAGCAGAAGTTGCTGCTGCAGGACTTCATGTAGCGGGTATCGAGAGCGTAAATGTTCATGATGCGATCAAGACAGGTTCCGCTGACCGTGACAAATACATCGATAACTACATCGAGACTTTAGAGAATCTTGGAAAAGAAGATATCCATCTTGTATGCTACAACTTCATGCCTGTATTCGACTGGACACGTACAGAGCTTGCACGTAAAAGACCGGACGGTTCCACAGTTTTAGCTTACACACAGGAAGCTGTAGATGCCATCAATCCAGAAGATATGTTCGCTTCTATCTCCGGTGATATGAACGGAACTGTTATGCCGGGCTGGGAGCCAGAACGTATGGCTAAAATCAAAGATCTTTTTGCAATGTACAAAGACATCGATGATGAAAAACTTTTTGAAAACTTAAAATATTTCTTAGAGAGAATCATGCCTGTATGTGACAAATACGACATCAACATGGCAATCCACCCAGATGATCCCGCATGGAGCGTATTCGGACTTCCACGTATCATCATCAACAAGAAAAACATTCTCCGTATGATGGAAATGGTAGATAACCCACACAACGGTGTTACTTTCTGCTCTGGTTCTTACGGAACAAACCTTGAGAACGATCTTCCGGATATGATCCGTTCCTTAAAAGGACGTATCCACTTTGCACATGTCCGCAACTTAAAATTCAACAGCCCGACAGATTTCGAGGAGGCAGCTCACCTTTCTTCTGACGGAACATTTGATATGTACGAGATCATGAAAGCTCTTTACGATATCGGATTTGACGGACCGATCCGTCCAGACCACGGACGTATGATCTGGGGCGAAGTTGCAATGCCGGGTTACGGTCTGTACGACAGAGCTTTAGGTGCAACATATTTAAACGGTTTATGGGAAGCAATTGAAAAAGGAGAGACAAGACATGCAGTTAAATAGAGCAGGTTTAGCAGATAAAAGTGCATGGGAAGCTAAGGGTTATGCCCTTCCTTCCTTTGATTATGAAACAGTAAAAAAGAATACAAAAGAGAATCCATTCTGGGTTCACTTCGGTGTTGGTAATATCTTCCGTGCATTCCAGTGCAACGTTGTCCAGAACCTTTTAAATGCAGGTGTTCTTGACCGCGGATTGACCGTTGCAGAGGGATATGACTACGAGATCATCGAGAAAATGAACCGTCCACACGACGATTTAAGCATTCTCGTTACTTTAAAAGCAAACGGAACCGTTGAGAAATCCGTTACCGGAAGTATCATGGAATCCCTCGCTTTAGATTCCCACGATGACGCGCAGTTCTCCCGTTTAAAAGAAATTTTTGCAAAAGATTCCCTTCAGATGTGTACTTTCACCATCACAGAAAAGGGTTATAACTTAAATACTCCGGACGGAAACTTCATGGCTGCTGTTGCAGAAGATATGAAAAACGGACCGGAAAGACCAGAGAGCTACATTGGTAAAGTTGCTGCATTAGTTTACGCACGTTACGTTTCCGGTAAGAAACCGATCGCCATGGTAAGTATGGATAACTGCTCCCACAACGGAGATAAGTTAAAACTCGCCATCACTACTTTTGCAAAAGAGTGGGCAAAAAATGGTGTTGTAGAAGAAGGCTTCGTTTCCTATGTAGAGGACGAAAATAAAGTTTCCTTCCCTTGGACTATGATCGATAAGATCACACCAAGACCAGACGCTTCCATCGAGGCATTATTGCAGAAAGATGACATCGAAGGTCTTGATCCGGTTATCACAAGCAAAAATACTTACGTTGCTCCATTCGTAAACGCTGAGGAAACCGAGTACCTTGTCATCGAGGACAAGTTCCCGAACGGACGTCCTGAGTTAGAAAAAGGCGGTCTTATCTTCACAACCCGCGAGACAGTAGATAAAGTAGAGAAGATGAAAGTCTGCACCTGCTTAAATCCACTTCACACAGCACTTGCTGTATTCGGATGTTTATTAGATTATAACCTCATTTCCGCAGAGATGAAAAATGAGACTTTGGTAAAATTAGTAGAAGGTATCGGATACAAAGAAGGTCTTCCGGTTGTTGTAAATCCTGGCATTCTTGATCCAAAAGAGTTTATCGACACTGTACTGAAAGTACGTGTTCCAAACCCATTCATGCCTGATACACCACAGCGTATCGCAACCGATACTTCCCAGAAACTGGCAATCCGTTTTGGTGAGACGATCAAAGCTTACGCTGCTTCCCCTGAACTGAATGTTTCTGATATTAAATTAATTCCATTGGTATTTGCCGGATGGCTTCGTTATCTTATGGCAATTGATGACAACGGAAATGAATTTACCTTAAGCCCAGACCCAATGTTAGACGAGGTCCGTCCTTATGTTGCAGACATTAAACTCGGAGATTCTTTTGACGCTGATGCAAAATTAAAAGATATCCTCTCTAACGCTAAGATTTTTGGTATAAATCTTTACGAAGTTGGACTTGCAGAGCTTCCCTGCCAGTACTTCACAGAAATGACCAGAAAACCTGGCGCTGTTATGGAAACATTACAGAAATATGTCGGATAATCTTTCAAATTACACTTTATAAAAGTAAAAAGCAGCCGCACCGGGATTTTTATGAATCTCGGTGCGGCTGTTTTTTTGTTTTTCTTCATTTGCATCTCTTTTCATTCACAGCACTGAATCAATGTAACAATATCCAGCCTATCCATATCATTATATAAAGTCTTTTCCTTTATCCATAATCTCATAGAAATTCTTGTGCCTTTTTTCAAATCTGTAAACTGAATTAGTTCATCATTAGTATTAACAATTTTTATCTGATCTGAATTATAAATTTGATAATGCTCTGTAAGCCCGCAAACATTCGTTCCATCACCCTTTACTACTATTTTTCCACTATCAGCTTCTGTGATTACTCCCTCAAATGGAATATTTTTTAATGAAACTGCTGGTGAAAAAAATAATAATTTCACATTTACCAATATACTAACTACAAACAGAACAATAAAAATGACTAAACAAATTTTTTTCTTCATAATCTCTCCTAACAATTGAATATTCAGCTTTACAGGAAGTTAAAACGATCGTTTAAGCGTGAAAACTATCTATAGTTTACATAAAACGTATTGTATTGATTCTTTTCCTTTTTCCATTTCCTGACGAAAATTTTTCACTGCATCTTCAAATTTTTGTTCAATAAGCGTTGGTTCTTTTTCCATGATATTCTCCATATTTAGAAAGATTTTTATTATTTACCATAACATTCATTTTGTAAATACTTAATCCAAGGCAAACATCTTTCCACCTAATATGACTACACTTTCTTCGTGTATTTTATCTCTTCATTCCATTCCAATTTCTTTCTATACAAGTAAAACAATACACCCTGCGACTATAAATGCAACAATACCAACAATCCGGCAAAAACGTGTCCATTTTAAATACTTCGCGCTGTCCTCCATTTTTCTGATGTTCTGTAAAAGCAGCCAATAGTAGCATAAAAAAATAATAAACGCACTCACATAAGTAATGATTCCCGCTACATAAGGTGCCCCACTCAACTCCTGCATGATAATATTGGAAATGCAAATAATATACATCCATAATGCAAATGGAGTTACGATCAATATATTTAACTTGTTGTTTGTACCCATACGCTTTCCCTCCTATTAATTGTTTCTGCATAACCGTTGACTTGTTTTCACTTTTCTTTTTAAATTCCTATATCAGACGAATAATAGGTTTCTTGAATTGGATCCCAATATATATATTTTACGCTCCAAGATAATAATGTGCCTTCCTCGTCGTAATAATTAATCGTAATTCTATCTGCATATTCATCTTCTATCTGATTGTCTGCATTCAGATAATAATTTACCTTACTGTATTTCGAAATGATATTACTTTGTACTCGTCCGTTCTCACATTCTACCTTACAATATGCAAACTCATCCTCCTGTGGAATATATTCAAGTTTCAGGTGATTCTCTCCATTTATATTTTCACACCAGAAATTTACACCTCCACTGACTTCCAGATAGTCAGATGTAATCCTGTTCCCTGAATACAATGTATTCTCTTGTTCTTCCATGTTGTTCTTTTCTACAACAGTTGTTGCATATATTTGCTGGTTATTATACCCTGATAATAATATGTTCACAGCAAAAGTCAGAAGGATGAAAAATATTTTCATAAATATGCCTTTCGTATTGTTCCTGCCTACTCGTATATCATCTGATTTCAGTGTATCATCATATATATTTTTTAACAATATTCAAATTATCTAATGTTCCATCTGAATTTTTATATACTTTATCCACACCGTTTATAGACACTCTTTATTTTTCTATAATCTGATAATCTGATCGTATCCATCCATATCTTCATCAATATGTGAAATTTTCATCACAATTTTTTTTCGGTCTTTCAGCAGTTCTTTCTCTAGTTCTTTCAATACCACTTTTGTTTCATCATCCAATCCTGCATCGATTTCATCTAAAATGACAAATGAAGTCGACGGATTCAAAAGCCATTTGAGCATAAGCAGTTTCTTTTTTTCTCCTCCTGAAAGAGTTGCTCCATTTTCCTCAATTTTTTTGATTTCAGGTCTCAATTTGACTTTTCTCCGCATTTGCTCAATATTGTCAGGTTTTAAATCTGCATGCGCCGCATAACGCAGATAATCTTCAACCGATTCATTCAACAGCATTTCTTCCTGCGATATATAACAAATTTCTTTATAAAATGTTTTACAATCATACGCTTCCACAGGTATTCCGTTGATATATATGATACCGCCTGTCGGCTTATAAAATCCTAAAATCATTTTTAAAAGAGAACTTTTTCCACTGCCGTTTTCTCCCTGAATCAAAATATTTTGTCCTTCCTGAACCGAAAAATTAAGATTTTTAAAAATGCTTCTTTCTTCTATTTGAAAACTTACATTCTCAAACGTTATATTTTCTACCTTTTCTAATTTTCTTCCACTTTCCAATGGAATCTCCATTAATTCCACAACATTATCGAATACCGGAATGTTTTTTATAATCACTTGTAACTGCCGCTGTACTCTCTGACTGACTTCCAACAATAAATTTGTGAGAAATAATATAGTCACTAATGTTCCCCCATTGAAATTTGTGCTCAAAAGCAGCACACCTGCCACTACAATATATATCAGTGAATGCAGACTGCTCTCTACAGTCTCACAAAAAGCGGATCGGCTCTCAGCCGTCTCGAGCAAATGTAGAAAATTATCATGAATCATTTTATTTTTCTTCAAATAATAATCTTCTAATCCGTTTGATCTGGTCACTTCAACCATATCAACCGTTTCATATATCTGGCTTGTATCTTTTTCCTGCATCACATTGCAGGTTTCATACCCCTCTAAAATCTTTTTTCCGGTAAAAAATGAAACAACCAATGTAACAAAAATACAGATTATCAATGTCATTCCAACAGGTACACTATATAGAAACACAATTACCAGAAAAGCAATCATACTTAATAAATTTGTAAAGCCTCCAATGGAATAAATGACAGCAATTGCAAATGCTGTATATGCCTGATTTGAAAGTACAAATTTAAACTTATCTTTCTTTTTCTGCACATTTTCCATGTAGCCGCTGTACCATAACACTTTATAAATTTGTTCCCGCATGTTCCATAATAGTTGATTGCCAATACGAATATATAATTTTGTATTAAGTGCTGATAAAAAACAAACGATTCCATATGCACAGGCAAATAGAAAGATTCCTCCCAAAAAAGTGACAATTCCATTTTCTACCGCAAGACCATTTATCATTTTATTCACACATACCGGGATTGTCATCTCAAGTGCAAGCAATATCACCATAACAGAAAAAGCCTCTGCTAATACTCTTTTATTACCAGAAAACATTGCTTTTACAATTTTTATATAGCTTTTCATTTTGTGTCCCCTCCATCTGTAAAAATGTCTACCGATATATCTTTTATGATAGTTTAAATCACAGGACTTTTCAATTTATATTTGCCCATATTGTCTCTGCTTTTGCCATCGCAGGCACAGAAACTGTCAATATCAAACACAAGCTGAAGACACTTTGTTTCCAAATAAATGATTGAAAAAGTGCGATTTTGTGGTAATATAATAGAATAAAAAGTGCGATTTTGTGGTAATATATCAAAATAAAAAACGCGATTTTGTTTGGAGGATCTATGTTTAAGCGAAAAATATACAGTAAACTACTATCCTGGAAAGAAGAATCCAACGGAAATACAGCATTGTTAATCGAAGGTGCGCGGCGAATTGGAAAATCTACGGTTGTGGAATCTTTTGCTAAGAATGAATATCAAAGCTATATATTAATTGATTTTTCAACTGTATCCAAAAGTATCAAAGCTCTTTTTGAAGACATTTCCGATTTAGATTATCTTTTTTTACAGCTTCAGTTACAATACAAGGTTGATCTTCACGAAAGAAATTCTCTAATTATCTTTGATGAAGTTCAACTATGTCCACTTGCAAGACAGGCAATTAAATCATTAGTAAAAGACCACAGATATGACTATATAGAAACCGGTTCACTGATTTCCATAAAAAAGAACATACAGAACATCCTTATTCCGAGTGAAGAAAGAAAACTCTCTATGTATCCCATGGATTACGAAGAATTCTTATGGGCTTTAGGTGATCATACAACCACCGCCTTAGTAAGAAAACTCTTTGACTCCCGCCATCCAATCGGAGATAAATTACATCGGAAATTAATGAGAGACTTCAGACTGTATATGCTTGTTGGTGGAATGCCACAGGCTGTAAATGAATATCTCCAGACAAATAATTTTCGAAAAGTCGATACCATAAAACGTGATATTTTAAATCTTTATGAGGATGATTTCAAGAAAATAGACTCAACAGGAAAGCTTTCACTTCTTTTTGATGCAATTCCTGCCCAGCTAA
>ULTW01000739.1_pt1 | contig 15919 bp, 9 predicted proteins | sample 1957961 | NCBI WGS metagenome assembly ULTW01 (sample SAMEA4835744, study PRJEB28245) | human gut metagenome | biome: gut microbiome; material: fecal sample | place: Denmark | collected 2008 | reverse complement strand
AGCATCTCGTCGCAGTCGTCACCCTCTGGGATGGCTGTGATCTCTGAGGTGTGTCCACCTACGTAATCTGCCAGGGTGGTCTTGGTACCAGTCAATGGGTTGCCATTGATCAGGCGCACGTGTGCGGTAGTCTTCAGCTGTGCTTCAACGAAAGCTGAGAATGGTGTACCTACCAACACGTTAGCGTAACCGGTCTGCTTCATCTCGCTACCAGCTACAGCCACCTTCTTGTGGAGATCAACCTTACCTGTAAGGAAGAGGCGACCGAAGAAGATTACCGATGCAGGATCTACAGTCCAAACCACCTCGCCCTTGTTTACAGGGTCGATGTTGTTCACCTGAACGCCTACATTACCAGCAGGACAAGGACCATCAAACACATTGAGTTCCACGTTCTTAGCCTCGCCGAGCGCATTGCTGTGCTGCTCAACTCCAACGCCAAGATAAGTTTTCGCAATCTTGCTCAAGGCTGTCAAACCTGCCTGGAAAGCTTCCTCATTGCCAGCGAGTTCTACCTCGAAATCGGCAGCGAGCGGCATGTCGCGGAGGGCAGAAACGAAGATTGCCTTAGGAGTGGTATCCGGTGTGGTGGATACAGCGTAAGGCAACTGGTTGATGTAACCGAACAATCCAGCCTCAAGCAACGCCTGCTTCACGGCTGCGCCGTCCAATGACTCAACGTTTTTCTTACCAAAATCCGTAGAGGTCTGCTCAGCGTCTGCCTTCACCTTGATGCAAAGCACCTTGCGACGCTCCCCTCGCTCAATGGCGGTAACCTGACCGCTCACTGGTGAGGCAAACTTCACCTCTGGGCAAGCCTTGTTCACAAACAAGGCGTCTCCGGCATTGACATGGTCGCCCTCGCGTACAACTACCTTAGGAGTAACACCCACGAAGGCTGCAGGTACGAGTGCATACTCGCTAGCCTGTACCACAGGGATGGCTACATCCTTGGAAGCCTTACCCGTAAGGTTAATGTCCAAGCCTTTACGTAACTTAATTACATTTGCCATAACTACATTAAAAATATTATATTTAAAACTGATTTTCTGGTTTTATTTTGTGAAAACATTCAAATTATGCTGCAAAAATAGCAAAAAAAAGTAAGACGAGGAAGAAAAATCACTAAATTATTTGATAATGTAACAAAAAAGCAGTAAATTTGTGCCTAAATTTCAATACAGATTCAGATTGCAAGCGTGTTTTGACAAACACAGATTGCAAATTAACGGCAAATGCCCATTGCAAATTAACATTAAATATTCATAAGACTCTGAAACGATTTAAACATATCATCAGCTGTATCATCTGGACTATCTTCGCCCTTTATGTGATACTCATCGTACTGTTGCACCTGCCACCAGTACAGACCTTCCTCGGCTCTACCGTAGCCACTGCCCTCGCCCAGAAATTCGGAACAGAAGTGAGCGTGGGAAAGATCAACCTGGGTTTCTTCAACCGAATCATCATCGACGATGTAAAGATGCTCGACCAGAAAGGCGACAGCATGATCTATGCTTCACGACTCTCGGCTAAGGTGGACCTGCTGCCGCTGAAAGACGGAAAAATCTCGGTTTCATCGGCACAGCTCTTCGGGCTGAGAGCCAACATCTACAGGCAGAATGCCAAGAGCGACATGAACATCCAGTTCATGCTCGATTCGCTCGCCTCGAAGGATACCACCCAGCACAAGCCACTCGACCTGCGCATCGGAAGCGTCATCATCCGCCACGGATCCATCGCCTACAACCAGCGCGACATCGCATCGGCTGCAGGGGTATTCTCGCCTCAGCACATCGGCATCAGCAATCTCTCGGCACACATTGCACTGCATCATCTCACAGACAATGATATTCATCTATCCATCAAGAAGATAGCCTTCACCGATAAATCAGGACTTCAAGTAAAGAATCTGCAATTCAAGGTGAATGCAGACAAACATCAGGCGCACCTGAGCGACTTCCAACTGGAACTCCCGAAGAGCCACCTGTTGCTGGAAGACCTCATCGCCACCTACCGCACAAACGAGAAGGGAAAGCTCATCAGCGAAACGCTGCAGTTTGAGGGCGGCATCAAGCCATCGCTCATCACCCTGTCGGATGTGGCTTGCTTCGCTCCTATCCTCAGAAAATGGAACGATGCCCTCTACATCGACACCCACTTCTCGGGCACTAGTACATCGGCACGTATCCACCAGCTCCACTTCAAGACCCAGAGCGGAAGCATCCTGCTCAAGGCGAACGCCAAGGCAAGCGACTGGAACCGGAAGCTGCACTGGCTCGCCAACATAGAGACCCTGAAGGTTTCTGACGAAGGCGTGGAGCAGATAGCCGCCAACCTGGGCAGCCAGGTGAAGATTCCGAAAGAGGTGCTCCGACTGGGCAACATATATTATAAAGGTGTAATCAGCGGAAAAGGCAAGAGCCAGATAGGAACCAAGGGCGTACTGCGCACCGATGCAGGAAACGTGGAAATCGAAGCCAGCCAGAACGGCAAGCAGCTCTACGCCAAGGTGGATACCAAAGGCATCAACCTGGGCAAGATTCTCGACAACGCCAAACTGGGCATCATCGCCGCACATATCACCGCACAGGGTACCAAGGAACATCTTGTGGCAAAGGGCGAGATTCCGCTGTTCGACTTCAACAACTACCGATTCTGCAACATCAGGCTGGACGGCAGCTACAACAAGGGACTCATCGACGGACTCGCGTCCATCGCCGACCCGAATATCAACCTGCAGGTGGCGGGCAAGTACTCCATCCCGAAGAAGCAGTATGAAGCCCAGCTCAACCTGGCGCATCTGCAACCTACCGTACTGGGCGTGAAGATGGCAGACAACACCTACACCCTGAACGACATCAGGGTGAGTGCCAAGAACGAAGGAGCAGACAGCTATCTGGACCTGGAAGCACCATTTGCCAACATCCACGTAAAGGGACAGTACGACTACGGCACCCTGGTTCAGACCATGACCAACATGCTGGCAAGCAAGCTGCCTACCCTGCCTGGCATCGGCAAGACCAGCAACAAGGCAAGGAACAACTTCAGCATAGAGGCAGAAATAGCCTCTACCGAAATACTGCAGAGAATGCTGGGCGTGCCGCTCGACATCCAGCAGCCGGTGGTGATAGACGGAAACATCTCCGACCTCGACCGCTCGGTAAACCTCACAGCACAGTTGCCTGCCTTCAGCTACAACGGCAGCGACTACAGTGGCGGAGCCCTTCAGATGAACACCGAGGGCGATACGCTGAAGGTGGATGCGCGCATCAAGACGGGAGCGGCGGGCAGCATAAGCCCTACCCTGCACGTAAAGGCAGCGGCAGCCGACAACACCCTGATGGCATCGCTGGGTTACAACAACCACTCCAAGAGCCTGCCTATCCACGGAGCGCTGAATGCAGAGGCGCAGTTCTACAAGAATACGGACAACGTATCTACCGCCCACGTAGATATCAAGCCATCGGTAATCCATATCGGAGAAAAGCCTTGGAAGGTGCATCCGGCTGACATCACCTACAGCAAGAACCATCTGGAGATAGAAAACTTCGAGGTAAGCCACGGCGACCAGCATGTGGCGGTGAACGGACTCGCCACCCCGAACAAGGAAGACTCCATCGTGGCGCAGCTGAAGGATGTGGATGTGGAGTATATCCTGAACCTCGTGAACTTCCACTCGGTGGATTTCTCAGGCAAGGCTTCAGGCAAGGCGATTGTGAAGAGCATCTTCAATGATCCTGACGCCTACGCAAAGCTCGACATCAAGGACTTCGAGTTCGAACACGGTCCGATGGGAATACTTCATGCCAACGTAAACTTCAACAAGGAACTGAGCCAGATAGACATCAACGCCGTGGCAGACGAGGGCGAGGAGCACCAGACGCTCATAGACGGATATGTATCGCCAAAGCGCAACTACATAGACCTGGGCATCGAGGCGCAGGGCACGAACATGAAATTCATGGAGAGCTTCTGCGGCAGTTTCATGGACGACATCCAGGCAAGGGCGAAAGGAAAGGTGAATCTGGTGGGCGACCTGAGCGACATCAACCTGGTGGGCGACCTCTACGCCACCGGCAAGATGCACATGAAGCAGCTGGGCACCGAGTACAGTTTCAGGAACCTGCATGCCCACGCCATTCCGGATGACATCCTGCTGAACAATGATACCATCTTCGACCGCAACCACAACATGGCGCTCGTAAGCGGCGGTATCCATCACAAGCACCTCACCCGACTGAGCTACGACCTCACCCTGAAGGCGCACAACTTCCTGGGCTACGACACCCATGAGTTTGGCGACAACACCTTCTACGGTACCGTCTATGCCACCGGCGAGGTGGGCATCCACGGCAAGAGCGGCGAAACCATCATCGACATCGATGCAGAACCGGGACCTGGCAGCATCTTCGTATATAACGTGGCGAGCCCTGATGCCATCAGCGACAAGAGCTTCATCCACTGGCACGACATCGCTCCGGAGCTGACCGACAGTCTGAAGCTGCAACAGAAGGATGCTGACGATGACATCGACTTCTCATCAGACATGCGCATCAACTTCCTGGTGAATGCCACCCCGAACCTGACGCTGAAGCTGATGATGGACCCTCAGAGCGGCGACTACATCACGCTGAACGGTAATGGCGTACTAAGAGCCAACTGGTTTAACAAGGGCTCCTTCGATATGTTCGGCAACTATGTGGTGGACCACGGAGTGTATAAGCTCACGATACAGAATGTAATCAAGAAAGACTTCGAGTTCATGCCGGGCGGAACCATTGCCTTCGGTGGCAATCCATACAATGCGCCACTGAATCTGCAGGCGAAATATACGGTGAACGGTGTTCCGCTGAGCGACCTGAGCATCGGCCGTTCGTTCAGCAGCAACAACATCCGAGTAGATTGTCTGATGAACATCACGGGCACCCCTCAATCGCCGAGCGTAGATTTCTCAATGGACCTGCCTACGGTGAACACGGATGCCAAGCAGATGATCTACTCAGTCATCAATTCGCAGGAAGAGATGAACCAGCAGGTACTCTATCTGCTCGCCATCGGACGATTCTATGCGCAGACCAAGAACAACCAGAACAGCGAGGATGCCGACCAGCAGAGTCAGACCTCACTGGCGATGCAGAGTTTCCTGAGCGGTACGATTTCGCAGCAGCTCAACACCGTATTATCGAATGTGGTAAAGAGCAACAACTGGAATTTCGGTGCCAACATCTCTACGGGCGATGAAGGCTTCAACAATGCAGAGTACGAAGGAATCCTGAGCGGAAGGCTGCTCAACAATCGTCTGCTGTTCAATGGTCAGTTTGGCTATCGCGATAATGCGAATGCCACGCAGAGTTTCATCGGCGACTTCGATCTCCGTTATCTCATCTTCCCGAACGGCAATCTCGCCGTGCGCATGTATAACCAGACCAACGACCGCTATTTCACCAGAAACAGCCTCAACACGCAAGGTCTCGGTCTGATCATGAAAAAGGATTTCAACGGCTGGCGCGACCTCTTCGGAATCAAGAAAAAGAAGAAAGAGGTGAAGAAAGTGGTGAAGAAGAAAAGCGGGAGCAAGAGAGCAAGAAGCAAGTAATGTAAAAAGACGGAAGCAAGTAAAGCTGAAGACGGAAGCAAGTAAAGCTGAAGACGGAAGCAAATAAAGCTGAAGACGGAAGCTTCTGTCATCCCCCAACGCCCTGAAAGGGCAGAAGCTCCTAGCCCAGGGCAACGCCCTGGGTATAGCATCAGGCAGCAATGCGCCCTGTAAGGGCAAAAGCTTTATAATCACTAGGTTTTTGAAGCTTTTGCCCTTACAGGGCGTTTATTATAATGGCGTCATTACCCAGGGCGATGCCCTGGGCTAGGAGCTTCTGCCCTTTCAGGGCGTATGGCTGACAGAACAATGTAACTTGCCCTTTCTGAGCGTATGGCTGACAGAACAATGTAACCGCCGTAAAAAAGGTTCGACCTATAAACAACGGGGGATTTGTAATCCCCCATCAAAAGGAAAAGCATACTCCTTTGCTGCGGATTGCAAATCCGCAGAGCCTAAATAGGTTAGGACATTTTTAATGCCGGATTTCAAATCCGGCGGGACGCCTGGCGGGGACGCGGGGCAAATATTTACGTTGGAGGCTTGAGGGTTAATTTAGTTAAAATTTTCGTTCAATATTTTGTCGGTTCATCAAAAAGCAGTACTTTTGCATCGTCGTTGAAACAATATCAGACAAAGGAAGATTGGCAGAGTGACCGAATGCGCTGGACTCGAAATCCGGTATACCCTCTTCCGGGTATCGGGGGTTTGAATCCCTCATCTTCCGCGAAACTTTTCTCCATACAAAAAATCCGCAGAGAGTTATACTAAACTCCTGCGGATTTGTTTTTATCTACCTTTTATAAGTTCTGTGATTACAACTGCTGCAAATATCTGTCTGCCTCGATAGCAGCCTTGGCACCAGAGCCGGCTGCAACAATGCCCTGACGATAAACCGGGTCGGCAACATCGCCGGCAGCAAAGATGCCAGGAAGATTGGTGCTCGCAGTACCAGGAACCACCTTGATGAATCCCTGCTCATCCAAATCGATGAAATCCTTGAAGAGATCCGTGTTAGGCTTATGGCCGATAGCCAGGAAGAAACCATCAATGGCAATATCAAACTTCTCCTCGTTGGCCTCACCCATGTGGCGAACCAGATGAGCTCCCTCTACTCCATTCTCGCCAAACAAGCCGAGCGTATTGGTCTCGAAAAGAATCTCGATGTTCTCCTTCTCCTTCACACGTTTCTGCATGATCTCAGAAGCACGGAGATAAGGCTTGCGCACAATCATATAAACCTTCTTGGCAAGACCTGAAAGATACATCGCCTCCTCGCAGGCAGTATCACCACCACCTACTACGGCAACCGTACGCTTGCGATAGAAGAAACCATCGCAGGTAGCACAGGCAGAAACGCCCTGTCCACGATATTTCTCCTCATCAGCCAGACCGAGGTACTTGGCAGAAGCACCTGTAGCGATAATCACGGTATCAGCCTCAATCTCGTTGCCACGCTCATCGGTAAGATGATAAGGGCGGGAAGAGAAATCCACCTTGGAAATGCTTCCGTCGCGCAGATCCGCACCGAAACGGGCAGCCTGCTCCTTCATGTCCATCATCATCTGGGTGCCATCCACACCATTAGGATAACCTGGGAAGTTCTCTACTTCCGTAGTGATGGTAAGCTGGCCGCCTGGCTGCATACCAGAATACAATACAGGATTGAGACCAGCTCTACCTGCATAAATGGCAGCTGTATATCCCGCAGGACCGCTACCTATAATCAAAGTCTTTACTTTTTCCATTATATTATTATTGTTGTTTTATTATGATCTTATGAGATTTATCGGATACCCACAATCTTATGCATCTGGAGTGAAAGCTGCCATTCCGGATGCCGCTTCACATAGTCGATGCAGCCAGAGAGGATAAAGCGGTTGCGGGCATCATTGCCCACATCGCAAGGCTGCAGATACTGATAGGTGGCTTCCAATCCATAATTACTTACTTCGTGGGCGCCATCAAAGACCAGCTTCAGCTCATCCACCTTCTTCAAGGCAAGTTCGCCGCCCTCCGTGAAGTCCAACTTGGGCGAACAGGTAATCCAGTCGATACCCTCAGGAACCACGTGGGTGCCGTTGGTTTCCATCGAAAGATAATATCCCTTCTGATGCAGGAGATGGATGAGTTCCGCATCCACCTGCAGGGTTGGTTCGCCACCGGTAAGAACGATGAAGCGGCAATCGCCGCCCTTCTCCAGGCACGCAGCCAGGATGTCCTCGGCGCTCATCTCCTTATATCCCTTGAAATCTGTATCACAGAAAGGACATTTCAGATTGCAGCCGCTCATACGAACAAACACGGCTGGCCTGCCCGACCACCTTCCTTCTCCCTGAAGGGAATAGAATATCTCGTTAACTTTATACATTTTTCCTTATAATATTAAAAAAGCTTTTGCCCTTACAGGGCGCATTGTTGATTGCAACTTTACCCAGGGCGATGCCCTGGGCTAGGAGCTTTTGGGCCTTCAGCCCGTACTTGAACCACTTGGGGAACCACTTGCAAAAGCACTTGGGGATGTTCAACAAATTGCCAGCTCCAATATCAAGGAACCAGATGCTCGATTCCTCTGATTTTCTCTTCGTCAACCACAACGGCAGTATTGCCGAAGCTCTCCTGCACCGTAGCCTTATAGCACTCCGGGAAGAGATCCACGAGCCATCTTCCGATATTCTCGGCGGTAGGATTGAAATCAAACACCTCGTTGAGATTGGCGTGATCCATCTTGCCATGCACCGCTTTCTTGACATGGGTAAAATCTATCACCATGCCATCCTGGTTCAACTCTCTGCCCACAAAAAAGAGTTCTATCTGCCAGTTGTGACCATGCAGACAGCTGCACTTACTCTCGTAACTGAGGGAAAGCGAATGGGCTGCTGATATTTCTAATTTCTTTGAAATGAAGTAAATCATCTGTTATTTCTTGTCTTATTTCTTGTCGTTTTACTTTGCAAAGATACATTAATTCATTTAGAATACAAAATAAAACCGAAAGTTTTTTTCTTTCTTAAAGAATTTATTGCTATCTTTGCACCCATAAAAGGAATGAGGGCGCTTGACGCATCCCATGACGCATCTGATAATAACAAAAAAGACGCATCTGATAATAACAAAAAATAAGATAATGAATACAATTAAGAAAATTGTACTTACAGGTGGTCCTTGCGCAGGTAAAACCACTGCGCTGGTAAAAATAATCGACCACTTCTCTGGCCTTGGATACAAGGTGTTTACGATTCCTGAGGTTCCTACCATGTTCACCCAGGCAGGTATGAACTATCTCACCAAAAACGAGAAGTTCTTCTTCGAGGGAGAAAAAGCTACCTTCCTGACTCAGATCGGACTGGAAGAAAGCTTCACCAAAATGGCGGAAACCATCGACAAGCCGGTCATCATCGTCTGCGACCGTGGCACGATGGATATCTCCACCTATCTGACAGAAGACTTCTGGAACCGCATCATCTCCGAGCAGGGATACACCAACACCCAGCTGCGTGAACGCTACGATGCCGTACTGCATCTGGTTTCTGCCGCAGATGGCGCTGAACAATTCTACACCACAGCCAACAATGCCCAGCGAGTGGAAAAGGCTGACGAAAAGGGATTGCAGATAGCCAGGGAACTGGACAAGAGAATCGTTTCCGCATGGAAGGGTCACCCACATCTGAGAGTAATCAACAACCACGAGGACTTCAACAACAAGCTGAACCGTGTGCTCAAGGAAATCAGCAATGTGCTGGGAATTCCACAACCTATCGAGGAGGAAAGAAAGTATATCGTGAAACTGACCGGCGAAGTTCCTAATGCCATTGACAGCGATATCGTCCAGACCTATCTTTCGGGAGAACCTGGCAGTGAGATCCGTCTCCGTCGCCGCGGATTCGAAGGTGGCAAATACGTATATGTTCACACCACCAAGAAGCGCGTAGCCTACAACGAACAGATTGAGACCGAGCGACAGATCAGCGCCAATCTCTACGAGAATATGCTCCAGCAGGCTGACCCTTACCGTGCTACCATCCGCAAGCACCGCAAGAGCTTTATCTGGAAAGGTCAGTACTTCGAGCTGGATTCATTCTCAGAGCCAGTAAAAGACCTGATGATCCTGGAAACCAAAGGCATCGCAAAACGCGAGAGCGTGAAGTTCCCTCCTTTCATCCAGGTGCTCGAAGACATCACCGGCAATACACATTATTACAATTACAACATCGCCCTGAAGCGATAAAAAGAAAAATGAAGCTTATGAAATTTATCGGTATTATTCCAGCAAGATACGCTTCAACGCGTTTCCCTGGCAAGCCTCTTGCCATGCTTGGTGGCAAGCCTGTTATTCAGCATGTATATGAAAAGGTGGCTGCTGTTTTAGAAGAAGCATACGTGGCTACTGACGATGAGCGCATTTTCAATGCCGTGGAAGCTTTTGGCGGTAAGGCGGTAATGACCCGTACTGACCACAAGAGCGGAACCGACCGTATAGAGGAAGCCATCGAGAAGATAGGCGGCGACTGGGATGTCATCGTCAACGTACAGGGCGATGAACCTTTCGTGGCAAAGAGCCAGCTGGAAACCATCTGCCATTGCTTCGATGACCCAACTACCCAGATTGCGACCTTGGGCAAGGCTTTCACCACGATGGAGGCTGTAGAGAATCCAAACAGTCCGAAAATCGCAGTCAGCAACCAGGGATTCGCTCTCTACTTCTCCCGCAGCGTCATCCCATACGTACGCGGCAAGGAGCGCGAGGAGTGGCTCCAGCATTTCCCTTACCTCAAGCATCTGGGCATCTACGCCTATCGCAAGGAAGTGCTCAGAGAGGTAACCCAGCTACCACAAAGCTCTCTCGAAATTGCAGAAAGCCTGGAACAGCTGCGCTGGTTGCAGAACGGATACAAGATTAAGGTGGGAACTACAGACGTTGAGACCGTGGGAATCGATACCCCAGAAGATCTCCAGCGCGCTGAGGAGTTTCTGAAAGAAGGACATTAAATAATTCTTCCCTTAAAGGAATTACTTTCTACCTTTAAAGGAAAATGTTTCTAGAGTTAGTATAAATCTTCGTTCAGCGACGTTGAATCTCCATTCAGCGTCGTTGAATGCACGTTCAGCGACGTTGAATGTCGGTTCAACGATTTTGAACGGAACTTTCTTCTAGCCTTAAAAACAAATTCAACCGTACAGGTCGAAAAGATTCAGGAATGAATATAGAATATGAACAAGATAGAAACGATTGTCAGAAGCTATATCGTGCGCCACGGAATGTGGAAGCACGACGGTTCTTATATTGTTGCCCTCTCAGGAGGAGCAGACAGTGTGGCTCTGCTCCTGATTCTCAAGAACCTGGGGATGTCCATCCATGCAGCCCACTGCAACTTCCACCTGCGTGGCGAAGAAAGCGAGCGCGACGAACAATTCTGCGTAGATCTCTGCGAGCGTGAAGGCATCTGCCTGCATCGCATCCACTTCGATACCCTCACCTATGCCGAAAAGCACAAGGTGAGTATCGAGATGGCTGCCAGAGATCTGCGTTACCGCTATTTCGCTCAACTCGCCCGAGACATCGAAGCCGACGGCATCTGCGTGGCACATCACAGAGATGACAACGTGGAAACGCTCCTGCTCAATCTGCTGAGAGGTTCGGGGGTGGATGGGCTCGCTGCCATCGCTCCCAAAAACGGAAACATCCTGCGCCCCCTACTCTGCATCAGCCGTCAGGACATCCTAGACTATCTCGCAGAAAAGGGGCAAGACTACATGACCGACTCCACCAACCTGGAAGATGATGCCCTGCGCAACAAGATCCGCCATCACGTGATTCCGCTGTTGGAAACGCTGAACCCTGCTGCCAGGGAGAACATCGCCCAATCGGCCAGATACCTCAGACAGGCTAAGATGATGCTCGATGACGCCGTGAACGCTGTGGAAGCTGTGGACGTACCATCGCAGCCCGTTGATTCCGGCAATATCATTACCATCGGCAGGCAGATCGTGATGCAGGCGGCAAGTCCGGAATTCATGCTCCATCAGCTCATCGGCAGCTATGGTTTTCATGGTGATGCCATCGACGGCATCATAGAAAGTATGAACAGCCAGGACAGTGGAATAGGCAAGATTTGGAAAAGCAGCGAATACATGCTGTGTATCGACCGCGAGAAGCTGTTCATCACACCTCAGAAAGAAATGGAGAACCTGCAGAAAGAAAAAGCTTTCCGCCTTCCGGAAGAAGGAAATTACAGTCTTGCCGGAAACACGAGAATCAGGATCCGACGCTACCCTCGCACAGCCGACTTTACGCCAAGCAAAGAAAGCCATCGCATCACCCTGGATGCCGATCAGGTAAGTTTCCCGCTCACCTATCGACTCACCCAGCAGGGCGACAGATTCAAACCTTTCGGCATGAAGGGAACGAAGCTGGTAAGCGACTATCTGACAGACCGCAAGCGAAACTATATGGAGAAAATGAGCCAACATGTACTGACCGACAAGACAGGCGAAATCATCTGGCTCATCGGAGAAAGAACATCAGAACACTGCAGAATCACCCCCGACACCCCATCCATCCTGGAGATAGAGCTGGAGGTAAATCCAGAAGTCTGATAAAACAACAGATAAAACAAGAACTATAGATAATAGAACTATAGATATATAGATAAGGGAGAGAAAAGAAATATAGGAGGAATTGAAACAATGACAAACAACAGAAAGAAAGGCATCAGAATAGCTGGTGCCCTATTTATCATTTTACTTTGCGCCCTGGGATATTGGACCTACCGCTGTCTGAATCCCACAAGAGAACAGGTGCAGGCAGCCAAAGCCAGAATAGAAGCCTACAGCTGCTACGAAATAAGAAGAAACGGCAAAACCATGCTGCGATTCGACGAAGATACCACCACACTGGCAGCAACCTTCATGAACCGCTGGGCACTCGTTCCTTCATGCCAGGGACGACTCGCAGCATCCAACAATACCGACATCACCCGAAACCGCTACCAGGGACTCGATGCAGACAGTGTGCTGGTAGAGAAAGTGGATTCACTCGACAGTCTCTACAAGGATTCGAAATGGAAAGAAAGCGAACTGGCATACTATATCCACTCCCACAGCGTAATGGATCTGGGATACAACCGAATCTGCGCCTTCGAAAACCGAGAGAAGGTGTTGAGAGATTCAGCCAAGAAGATGCTCGACTCGCTGCATCATATCCAGGGGAAAACGCCTTCTGACCAGTCAAACCAGAAAGACGGCAAACTGGTATTGGTACACCTTATTAAATATAAGGCATTCTACACCGATGAAAACGGCAAGCCCCGAAGCGAAGACTGTAAGCTCATCCAGACAAATGCAGACGAAAGAAAAGACAGACAATACTGCCACCTCTTTCAGCTGGCATCAGAAACGACCCCTGACGGTATCTACGGCATTGCACCCCGCACAGCCATCGGAATCGTAACCCTGCAGGGAGCCACCCACCGAGACACCATCAACTATGAACAGCGCCATGACTCACTGGGTTATTTCTCAGGCAGCTACGACAGTCTCTACCAGGCAGAAGGCTACGGCACCTGGATAGGCAACGACGGTTCCTACTACGAAGGAGAATGGAAGAATGGAGAAAGAAACGGATGGGGATTCAGCATCTCACCCAAGAAGCCACTGAGAGTGGGCGAATGGAAGAAAGACAAATACAAGGGAGAGCGACTGGTATATACCTCACAGCGAATCTATGGTATCGACATCTCCAAATACCAGCACATCAAAGGCAGAAAGCGATATCAGATAAACTGGAAGAAACTGCGCATCACACACCTGGGGAACATCAGCAGAAAAACCGTGGCAGGCAACGTAAACTACCCGATCCGCTTCATCTACATCAAGAGCACAGAGGGTAAATCAATCATGAATCCTTACTATAAGAAAGACTATAGCGCAGCTCGCGCACATGGCTATAAAGTAGGCACTTACCACTTCTTCAGCACCAGAACACCAGCTGTTGCTCAGGCAAATCATTTCCTCAGACACAGCTGCATCAGGAGAGGAGATTTTCCGCCGGTTCTCGACCTGGAGCCATCGCATAGCCAGATCAGCAAGATGGGAGGTCCGGGCGTTCTCTTCGCAAGAGTAAGAACCTGGTTAAGACTGGTGGAAAGAGCCACGGGCGTAAAACCCATCCTCTACATCAGTCAGATCTTCGTAAACCGCTATCTGCCTGCAGCACCCGATCTGAAGCACAACTATAAAATATGGATTGCCCGCTATGGTGAATACAAGCCAGACATCCACCTGGTATATTGGCAGCTATGCCCGGATGGCCGTGTGGCAGGCATCCACGGAGCCGTAGATATCAATGTATTCAATGGCTATCAAGATGCATTCACAAAATTCTCTCAAAATGAGGTAGTTAGATAAAATATCGAAAAATCAAGTATTTTTAGTTAAATTATGTTGTAGAAAAATACAACCTATCACATTTTTCACTAACTTTGTAGAGTTTAGTAACAAAAATTGGGGGTAGGATCATCATGAGACAACTTAAGATACAAAAGAGCATAACCAATCGAAATAGTGAAGCACTAGATAAATATCTGGTAGAGATCGGCAGAGCGCCAATGATTTCTATAGAGGAAGAGATAGAGCTGGCACAGCAGATAAGAAAGGGAGGCAGAGTTGGCGAAAGAGCCAAGAACAAATTGGTAGAAGCCAACTTGCGATTCGTGGTGTCTGTGGCAAAACAGTATCAGCATCAGGGACTCACACTCACCGATCTTATTGACGAAGGCAACATCGGACTCATCAAGGCTGCAGAACGCTTCGATGAGACCCGCGGATTCAAATTCATCTCCTATGCTGTATGGTGGATTCGCCAAAGCATCCTCCAGGCAATAGCAGAACAGAGCCGCATCGTGAGACTGCCTTTGAACCAGGTGGGTTCGCTCAACAAGGTAAATCAGGAAATCAACCGATTTGAGCAGGAAAACCAGCGCCGCCCTAGCGTAGAGGAACTGTCTGCCCGCACCGGTGTAGATGAAGATAAAATCTCTCAGAGTATGATGGCTAGCGGTCATCATGTAAGCATCGATGCACCATTCGGCGAAGACGATGACAACTCGATGGCAGATGTGATGTCAAGCGGAGACGACAGCCGTACCGACAAGCACGTGGATCATGAGAGTATGGCTCAGGAGCTGAAACAGGTTCTCAACAAATGTCTGAAGGAAAGAGAGCGCAAGATCGTATGCGCCTGCTTCGGTATCGACGAGACCGAGAAGGGTCTGGAAGAAATAGGAGACAAGATGGGCTTGACACGCGAAAGAGTTCGACAGATCAGAGAGAAGAGCATTACCAAGCTCAGAGAATCCGGCAAGATCGGTATCCTGATGAAATATCTGGGATAAAGATAAACGTTCCGGATAAAGATAATGTAACTACTCAGCCCCATAGAAGTTCCCCTAGGGGTGCAGAGTAAATTGAAATAAGATATTATCTTAAAGGTAACAGACAAACAGCAAACCCCCATCCTGCTTTCTCAAGCCGGATGGGGATTTTGCTTTATGTGATAGAGAGATTTATGAATGTCTATCAGGCAGTTTTCCCACTTTTTATTTGGTCGTTTCAGGAAAAAAGCGTAATTTTGCTGCGAAATTAGATGTTGAACTTTAAAACAATAAGAAATATGGCAAGACCTATAAAAGAAACACCGATACTCTATGGTGAAGACGCCAGAGTGTTTGAGGCAAGGATGAAGAATCCTCCAAAAGAGAGCCACGAGAAGATGGAAGAAATCAATCGTGACTATAATTATATCATGAGTTTATTCGTAAATTGATTATGAACGATAATGAAGAAATTTGCGAACCGTTAAAGATTCGACGATTAGATATTAATGACAGAATATCTAATTTTAACTTCTCAAAAGCTATCCAGCAGTAAAAATATGCAGATTAGCAGTTGACAAAAATGCACGAAAGCTGCATCTTGGGACAAAACTCCTGAATTTTATCAAAGGATATTTTGCCAAAGACAATAAAACGGGTTGTAGATTTATAACTGTTGATGCATACATAGAGGCGATTCCTTTCTATTTAAAGAATAGCTTCTTACTAAAAATGATGAAGATGCGACACATACAAGATTATTATATTATGATCTTAAAATGATGTCTTTGTAGACAAGATATAGTTTGTATTTACAGAAATCCCCCAGACATCCCGATCGATTTGAAATCCCCCGGGACACCTAATGGAGGACGGGCATATCCGGCGCAGCGGAGTTTTTTATTCTAAAAAATCTTTTTAACACTAAAAATTTGGCAATCTCAATTAT
>ULTW01010563.1_pt1 | contig 16426 bp, 10 predicted proteins | sample 1957961 | NCBI WGS metagenome assembly ULTW01 (sample SAMEA4835744, study PRJEB28245) | human gut metagenome | biome: gut microbiome; material: fecal sample | place: Denmark | collected 2008 | reverse complement strand
AAAAACCAGTAGCCCCGGCTGGGTATAAGAATAAGCAGACCGTTTCTTATACCCTGCCAAGGGCTACGGAAGATTTACATTATTTCAACGGTATCATATCCGAATAGGACACATTCCCCTGGGAATCCTTCATGAAGAAGATGCACACGTAATTCTCCGGATGATCCAGCGGTTGCACCACGGTCCGATAGTCGGAGGTCAGATCCACCTCAAACCCCATCATCCATTTCGATTTCTCCCAGTCGAAGAAATCCAACAACTCCCCATTCTCATCCCGGGTCACGTAACTGCAACGTGCTGCCACGGACATATTCGCATAATCATCCAGATGGATCAGCTGCTTGCTGGCGCTTTGCACATCGTCGTCATCATCGCTTAAAGGAATCGCATTTCGGATAATACCATCCGGATACTCTTCATTTACCGCAATCTGCAGTTGCACAGCCTGGGATTCCCAATTGTCGAAATTCATCAGTACCACAAATGACAGATAACGATTCTCCACATCACTGATATCCGATTCCGTCAGGATCATAGGAATATCGGATATCCCCTCGTCATCTTCCATATACAGCGCATTGTTTTTATATGCCGCATGCAGAACCCCATTTTCATCCAAAGTCACGCGCTTGCTGCCCTGGATAAACAGATACATATCATCTGCTCTGGGATCTTCCTCCGCAGTAACATAACCTTCTTCCTTCGCCTTACAGAGAATATAATATCCGCCGGAAGCGAAGTTCTCCTGTTGCTTTGGAGTCAGCTGCAGAGTGATATCCGACTCATCATAAGTACCGTCATTTTCGGTGGTGACCGTAGTAGCAGCACCGGAGATCTGGCGGTCGGCTAACAGCGTGTCACCATTCTGAATCGCATAGAAATCCTGCAAAAATCTGGTGTAATCCGGAGCAAATTCAAGATAGTTAAGCATTTCAATGCAGGCATCCCGATAGTCCTCATCCGTCTGATAAGGATAACAGATAGAGATACCGCCGGCATTTTCCATATTGGTGTCGGAACAGACGATGCAGCGCTCCACAGCAGAGACAGCATCCCGCGCAGCCTGTGAATTATCTCCGAGAAGCTCTAACAGATGTAGAATATCTACCATGCCGTAATTCATATCGGAAGAGTAACTTCCGAAGTCTCTTACCCTGGCACGTTTACGCACCAGCCTGGGGAAACTTTTCACATCCAGAGAAGTATCCAACTCTGCAAAATAAGTGTTCAGGGCATCCTCTGCTTTCGCATAGGCGTTCAGGTCAATGCAGGACAGGGTCAGATCGGAGTACAGATTGGGATATACATCAAAGACATACTCGCCGTAATCCATGTAGGCATCTATGATAGCTTCCCCCATCTGATCTCCGGAAACCGGATCACCGGACAGTTCAGACAGGAAGGAATAATTCCAGCCCCAGCCGGGCTCCGTCTCCTGGGAAGCAACCATATAATTGGCATAAGGTGCTAACACGGAAGCTACTTCCAGAGAACTCATCAGGCAGGCATCGAAACCGATCCATTCTAATTTCGTCTGATGGGCACCTATGGAATCTCCCAGGGCTTCCGCCAGCTCGTCCAGTGTCAGCAGATCATTATAGTTCTCATCCACACCATAACCAAGGACCGGTCCGCCGCCATGATCCCAAAGGATCAGACTGTAGGAATCTGCGGGGAAGAAATCAAAGCAGTAATTTACAAAACTGCTCAATGTCAGGGGATTCCCCATATTTTCCGCCGGATAGGTATCCAGAGGGACAAATCCCTCCTCCTTTAGCAAAAGCGTTGTACAGTCATCGCCGGATAATCCCCGGTCCTGCCACTTAGAGGCACCGCCCGCATAGACGATGACATTATTGTGAGCCGTGTCCACACCGGCGGCTTCCATTTCATTCATGTCCAGGCTGGCATTGCCGTAATAAGATTCCAGATCGGAGCCTACCATATAGATCATGACCGTTTCCACTGTCCCCACAGAATCCAGACTGCCATAATCTACCTGGGGCATCGGAGTGGCATCCGGCTCCTGATGATAAGTGCCGTGATGAGACGATTGTGATGAACTGCTTCCGGCATTTTCCGCATAGGACAGAAGCTGTGCAAATACTCCTATCGGAGTCGTCCGGACGCGGCACCCCGTAAGGAATACGGGAATCATTAACAGACACAGTAGTGCCCGCCATTTTTGTTTTGTATTTTTTTTCATAAAGACCTCCCTCATAGAGCGCAGAGTGCATAATGTACTTACAGATTTTATTATCACATGAAAAAACAGACCAGTCAAACACTGTAACTGTTTACATCCGAAAAAATTCCAGGAAGCACGGCGTATTGGATGGAAGTGATCGACTTCCCTTATATGCAGAAGGTGATCCGGAGGATATGCGCACCATTTTTGACAATTGCGCAGGTGTCGGAAAAAAGTATCGGAAAAATAAATGAAAATCAGCATAAAAATACAAGATCAGGGTATTCTGTTATCAGGATCATAAATGAGGACAGATCAGGAGGAACAGAATGGAAACGCTGCATATGTCGAAAGATTCGGTACAACCGGATGCACAAGAGAAGCAGGAGTACGAGCAGTATGTCAAAAGCGTCACCCCCACCCATAATCTGTGGGCACAGATGGGCAAAGCGTTCCTGACCGGAGGCATCATCTGCTGCATCGGGCAGGGGATCCTGAATTATACCGGAAATGTGCTGGGGATGGATCCGCAGACCTCCGGCAGCTGGTGCTCCTTGATCCTGGTGTTCGTATCGGTGGTGCTCACTGCACTTCACATTTATCCCAAGATTGCCAAATGGGGAGGTGCCGGAGCTCTGGTGCCAATCACCGGATTCGCCAATTCCGTGACGGCACCCGCGGTGGAATACCGGAAGGAAGGACAGGTATTCGGTATCGGCTGCAAGATCTTCACTATCGCCGGACCGGTAATATTGTATGGAATTTTTTCCAGCTGGGTGTTGGGACTTTTTTTATGGGTGTTGCAGATGTTCGGAATCAGTGCCGGCTGAGAGAGAAAGATATAGAAGCAGTCATTTCTATGTGGAAATGTCTGCTTTTTTGTAAGTGCGCCAGATGGTGCATGTTTCTGACATTTTATTTACAATCTGACATTGCAATGTTATATTAAAAAAGAAATTATCAGTAAGTTAATGTTTCTATGTGAAAGAATATCAATACATCATTTATAAGGAGAGGTTACCATGCAGATAGGAAAAGAGATGGCGATTCCGTCCATTTTAAAGATCGGAAACGGGACATTAGGCAAAATCGGCGGTTATTTGAAGGCGGAGAATCTGGACCAGGTCGTATTATTTTTCGGCAACGGATTGATTGACATGTTCGGGGAACTGGTGATGAATTCCCTGAGGGAAGCTAAGGTGAATGTCTTAGAATATAATGAACTGGATACGGTGGATATTGACGACATCATCACGCTGGCGTTTGCCATTCCGAATAAGGCGAAGGCGGTGATCTCCATCGGCGGCGGCAAGGTCATTGATGCCGGGAAATATGCGGCGTTTTTGCGGAATCTCCCGTTCATCAGTGTGCCGACCTCCAGCTCCAGTGACGGCTTTTCCAGCGCCAGTGCATCCCTTCTGGTGCAGGGGAAGAGAACCAGCGTCCCCGCCAGACTGGCATATGGTATCATCGTGGACACTCAGGTGATCCGTACCGCTCCTGAGAAGTTCATCTACTCCGGCATCGGCGATATGATCTCCAAGATCACAGCACTCTACGACTGGATCTTTGAAGAGAAGGCAGGCTGTGGCGAAGTGAATGATTTTGCAGTCATGATTGCGAAGAAAGCGGTGAACAGCTTCGTCCGCACTCCTTATGAGAGCATCAAGGATGAATTGTTCTTAAAAGAACTGTTGGATTCCCTGGCTATGAGTGGTATCGCCAATGAGATCGCCGGAAGCAGTGCTCCCACCAGCGGCAGTGAGCATCTGATCTCTCATGCGCTGGATAAGATTCTGGAAGTACCGCAGTTACATGGTATTCAGGTAGGTATTGCCACCTACATTATGGCAAAGGTACAGGATCACCGTTATATTCGTGTCAGCACAGTGCTTCAGGATACCGGTTTCTGGGATTATGTGGAAACTTTACATATGAAGAAACCCGATTTCCTCAAAGCCATCGACATGGCTCCCACAATCAAGCCCCACCGCCATACCTACCTTCATGAGGAAAAGTACCGCGAAGCCGCGAAAAAACTGGTGTTGGAGGATGAAATACTGAATCGGGTACTGGAGGATTGACGGAGTTTATAAAGAGTTTATATTTTTTTTCTTGCAAACGAAAAAGATTGCGTTATAATGTTAGATGGCTAACAAAAAAGTTAGTTATCTAACATTTTTTTGCAAAATAACATTGAATGTACGTCTTTTCATGCTATGCTAAAATGCAGAATCTGATTTTAGCAGTTTATGGTTTGAAGTATATAGAAAAAAAGGAGGCAGAATGGACGAGAAAGATGTACTGACGAATCGTCAGCTTGGATTCGAGATCAAGGCCGCCAACAATATGATCCGTCGGAAGATGGAAGCAATTTTTGCTCAGCAGGATGGTCATGAACTTAACGGAATGCAGGGACCGCTTCTGGGATATTTGTACCATAAAAGCAGACAGGGAGATGTCTATCAAAAGGATGTGGAGAAGGAATTCAGAATCCGTAGATCCACGGCGACGGTGATGCTTCAGAGCCTGGAGCAGAAGGGATATTTCATCCGGGTAGCGTCGACGGAGGATGCCAGATTAAAAAGGATTCTTCTGACAGAGAAAGCGATCGAGCATCATAATCTGATCGAAGAGCAGATCCGGATTTTTAACCGGGAACTGGAAGCAGGGCTGACAGAAGAGGAAAAGGCAACATTTTTGTGTATTCTGGATAAAATGATGCAGAATCTGGGAATGGACGGAGAGCGTGACGTTAACGGATGCTCCCAACAGGCAGATCACCGAGTATTTATCAGAGTAGAAAAATCAGAAACAGCAAAGAAGCAGCCAAGAAATAAAAAAGAAGCAGTAAAGAAATAACGAGGAAATTACATAGAAATAATTTAAGAAGAAAAGCAGAAAGGAAATCAGCTATGATTAAAACATTAGTCAGACAGATCAAGGAATATAAGAGTGCTTCGATCGTCACTCCCATATTCATGATCCTGGAAGTAGCCATGGAAATGGTGATTCCGCTCCTGATGGCATCCATCATTGATGACGGTGTGCAGGCGGGAGATATGAAACATATTTTTGTCATCGGTTGTTATATGATCCTGGCAGCCATTGTCGGATTGTTCGCCGGTGTCATGGGTGGTAAATACGGTGCGAAGGCATCCACCGGATTTGCCAGAAACTTAAGAGAAGCCATGTATGAGAACATTCAGACCTTCTCTTTCTCCAACATTGATAAGTTCTCCACCGCAGGCCTGGTCACCCGTATGACCACGGATGTGACCAACGTGCAGAATGCATATCAGATGCTGTTACGTATGTGCTTCCGTGCACCGGTCAGCCTGATCTGCGCCATGCTGATGGCGTTTCTGATCAACGCGAAAGTGGCAAGCATTTATCTGGTGGCAATCGTATTTTTAGGTGTCATCATGATCTTCCTTATGCGGAAAGTGTCCAAATATTTCAGCGAAGTCTTCAAAAAATACGATGACTTAAATGCCAGCGTACAGGAGAACGTAGCTGCACAGCGCGTGGTAAAAGCTTACGTGCGTGAGGACTATGAGATCGATAAGTTCCACAAAGCAAGCTACAACATTTACAAGATGTTCAAAAAGGCAGAGTGTACCATGGTCACCATCTGGCCCGTCATGCAGTTTACTGTATACGGCTGTATTCTCGGAATCAGCTGGCTGGGTGCCCATATGATCGTTGCCAGTCAGTTAACCACCGGTGAACTGATGAGTCTGCTGACCTACTGCATGACTATTCTGATGAACCTGATGATGTTAGCCATGATCTTCGTTATGATGACCATGAGTGCTGCCAGCGGAAAGCGTATCGCGGAAGTATTAAATGAAAAGGCGGACATCACCAACCCCGAACAGCCTGACTACGATGTAACCGACGGAAGCATCCGTTTTGATCATGTGACCTTCCGTTACAACAAGCAGAGTGAAAAACCGGTGCTGGATGATCTGAACTTCGAGATCAAGGCGGGAGAAACCATCGGTATTCTGGGTGGTACCGGAAGCTCTAAGACCAGTCTGGTGAACCTCATCAGCCGTCTGTATGATGTCACTGAGGGTACCGTTTATGTCGGCGGCAAGGATGTCAGAAACTACGATCTGGAAACCTTACGTAATGAGGTATCCGTGGTATTGCAGAAAAACGTGTTGTTCTCCGGTACAATCTTGGAGAACCTTCGTTGGGGCGACGAGAACGCCACCGAAGAGGAATGCATCCGTGCCTGCCGTCTGGCATGCGCCGATGAATTTATTGAAAAGATGCCTGGAAAATATAATACTTATATTGAGCAGGGCGGAAGTAACGTATCCGGCGGACAGAAGCAGAGACTGTGTATTGCCAGAGCACTGCTGAAAAAGCCGAAGGTACTGATCCTGGATGATTCCACCAGTGCCGTGGATAACGCTACCGATGCGAAGATCCGTAAGGCATTTGCCACGGAGATCCCCGGTACGACGAAGATCATCATTGCACAGCGTATCTCCAGCATTCAGGATGCGGACCGCATCATCGTAATGGATAACGGCAGGATCGATGCATTTGCATCCCATGAAGAACTGCTTCGTACCAATAACATTTATAAAGAAGTATATGAGGCCCAGACCCAGACGGGTGGCGGCGACTTTGATGAGAATGGAGGTGAGTCATAATGCCAGGACCTATGGGCGGCGGAATGCGTGGACCCGGCAGAAGAATGCAGGGCGGTCCGCGCGTTGAGAATCCGGGAAAAATATTTAAGCGACTGATGGCGTATATTTTCAAAAACTACGGCATTCACTTTATTTTTGTATTGATCTGTATCGTACTGAGCGTTGTGGCAAGCATTCAGGGTACTCTGTTCATGCAGAGGCTGATCGATGACTATATCCTGCCCATGATCGGACAGGAGACTCCGGACTTTGGCAATCTGTTCCGGGAAATTGTCCGTGTGGCAGGCTTTTATCTGGTGGGTGTAGCGGCTACGTATGCTTACAACCGTATCATGGTGACGATAACGCAGGGAACATTGAAGAGTCTCCGTGATGATCTGTTTGAACACATGGAGAAACTGCCAATCAAGTATTTTGATACCCATTCTCATGGTGATATCATGTCCATCTACACCAATGATATTGATACTCTGCGCCAGATGATCAGCCAGAGTATCCCGCAGGTATTTTCCAGTTTTATTACCGTAGTGGGTACGCTGGGAAGTATGCTGGTACTGAGTATCCCGCTGACGGCAGTCAGCCTGATCATGGTGGCACTGATGATGTTTGTCACCGGTAAGGTGGCAGGCTTAAGCGGAAAATATTTCGTAAAGCAGCAGAAGAATATCGGTACCGTGAATGGCTATATCGAAGAAATGATGGAAGGCCAAAAGGTAGTCAAGGTATTTTGTCACGAAGACAAGAGCCTGGAAGAGTTCAAAAAGTTGAACGACGAGTTGTGCGAAAGTGCTTATAATGCGAATAAATTTGCTAACCTGATGGGACCTATCAATGCACAGCTGGGTAACTTAAGCTATGTGGTATGTGCTATCGTCGGCGGTGCTATGGCACTGGGCGGTTTCGCAGGATTGACCTTAGGTAAGCTGGCCAGCTTCTTAACCTTTAACAAAAGCTTCAACATGCCGATCAGTCAGGTCAGCCAGCAGTTGAACAGTATCGTCATGGCACAGGCAGGTGCCAAGAGAGTTTTTGATCTGCTGGATGAAAAAGTAGAGGCCGACGAAGGCTATGTAACGCTGGTACGTGCGAAAAAGGTAGACGGCAAGATCGTAGAGTGTCCCGAGAGAACCGGTATGTGGGCATGGAAGCATGTACACCAGGCAGACGGTACAGTAGATTATATTGAATTACAGGGTGAAGTGGTATTCGACGATGTGGATTTTGGCTACAACGACGACAAGATCGTTCTGCATAACATCGAGATGTATGCAAAGCCCGGTCAGAAGATCGCATTTGTAGGCTCCACCGGCGCCGGTAAGACCACGATCACGAACCTGATCAACCGTTTCTATGATATTCAGGATGGTAAGATCCGTTACGACGGCATTAATATTAACAAGATCAAGAAAGCGGATCTGAGAAAATCCTTAGGTATCGTACTGCAGGATACCCATCTGTTCACTGCTACCGTAATGGACAATATTCGTTTCGGTAAGCTGGATGCTACCGACGAGGAAGTTATCGCAGCAGCGAAGTTAGCGAATGCGGATACCTTTATCCGTCAGCTTCCGGATGGCTACAACACAGTCCTCACCGGTGACGGCGCGAACTTAAGCCAGGGACAGAGACAGCTTCTGTCTATTGCCAGAGCCGCAGTAGCGGATCCGCCGGTACTGATTCTGGATGAGGCTACCAGCTCCATCGATACCCGTACTGAGAAGATTGTACAGGACGGCATGGATAAGCTGATGAAGGGCAGAACCACCTTTGTCATCGCCCACAGACTCTCTACTGTTAAAAACAGTGACTGTATTATGGTCCTGGAACAGGGACGCATCATCGAGAGAGGCAGTCATGACGAACTTATCGCTCAGAAGGGCAGATATTACCAGCTGTACACCGGTCATGCCATCGCCGAAGGCTAAGGATATTCCCAAGATTATAGAGAACAGTGCCCGGATCATGAAAGATATGATCCGGGCACTGTTTTTTTATGGATATGCGCTGTCTGTGTCTGAGGGAGTCGGGTTTTACATGATCTGTTTCCAACTGAAATATCCCACAAAATACAGCATCATAAGCATGGATGAAAGCAGTAATATGGGGAATTTGAGTTTTTCATGACGTTGCAGCCAATCACCTTCAAGCAGAAACAGCGGCAGGGCAGACAGGGTATAGCGTCCGGCACTGATCAGCCAGCTCGAGGAGTAGGTCAGCAGGAAAAAGGCAATCAGGTAGGCGAGGTACATGGGACGCATTTTCCTGCGGAAACCATAAATGATACCTGCGATATAGACAAAAAACAACACGAGTTCCGGTACCCATAGGCACATACCGGTGGAGGTGTACCAGCCGGTGATGGCGTTTTGAATGATATAGTGCAGCGTTGTCCAGATCGGAGCAAATCCGTTGTACCAGTGATTGGACTGATAATACAGGAAACGGAAAGGATCCCCCTCTACCTGATAATTGATCAGAAGATATACGACAAAGCCAAACAGCATGACAGCAGCCTGACAACCGGGGAGAAGCACCTTGTGCAGGAAATCTCTCCATTTTTTGCCGCGGAGCAGGGTAACTCCACCTTCAGAATAAAATAGTTCCACCAGCACGGCAAATGCCAAAAGCAGTCCCTGTACCTTTGTCAGACAGGCGAGAAAACCGAGGATGGCAACCATAGACCATTTATGCTGCCTCACATAGTAAAGAAAGGCAGAAGCAATGGCGAAGAACAGGGACTCTGTCATAATGGAGCCGAAAAAGAATCCGAAGGGGAAGACGCTGATGGCCAATGTAGCGGTCAGTGCGGCTTGCTTATTAAACTCTGTTTTTGCATTTTTATATAAAAAGATACAGCCGATTCCATAGCATATGGTTGAAAGTAAAATTCCGCAGAAGCGCATGTCGTGGAAGAAAAAACCAAGACAGCGCAAAAGCCATGGCAGTAGCGGATAAAACACCAAAAAAATATGTTCTCCGTTTTCTATGGCACCCGCATAGCCATTCTCGGCAATATTAAGGTAATGCTGTGAATCCCAGCGTTTCCATACCTCCAGAAAATCCGAAAAAGTGATTCCACCGGAATAATCGCCCATGACCGCCATAACAACTATGGAAAACAGATAGAATATAATACGAAAACCAATAGCAGCACAAAAGATTTTTATTTCTTCCGGGTAACGTTCCACAAAAGAGATAATCCGTTTTTTTACAGAGGAAAGAACAATACTTTCATGTAAACATTCTATTCCGTAAACGGAAACAATCAGTAGGACCGGAACATAGTTGGTGATGTAGCGTGCACTTGTTTCCCAATGCATAAGGAACACGGTGATGCCGATAATAGCCAACAAAGGTGCCTGCAAAGCGGTGATCGGATCCGATACAAGGGTGTCAGAGGTAACAGAAGATGGTGATGCGGTCCTGCGAATACAATTCACAGCAGCAATTACCAGCAGCACAAGCAATGCATAGAAAACCATATTGCAGACAGCCTGATAAGAATGATATTTTTCCCCACTGTATAAAATAAAAGAATGAAGCCAGGAAGAATGAACGGGACTGTCATCCAAAAAATCAGAAAGTGCCAAAGTGCCATCTCCGAAACAGCGATGAAGCTTTCTTGCATAAAGGGCAAGCATACCGGTAAGACCGTTTGCGGAGATACGGTTTCCAATCTCACTCCAAAGCGCCTGATTTCGCAAGGCAGGGTTTTGGAAGGAACGTGTGAATTCATAATCTGCCGGATTGTATCCTCCGTTTCCGGTAAGCCCCATCATGATCCAGTGCAGGGAAGGCGTATTCTTAATGGCAGCCAGACCAGAGTCCAGATGGACGGAGTACATGTAATTGTGAAAAATCAGCGAAACCACGAGATAGATCAGACTGACACTCAGCACATATCCGCCTGCTTTTTTCCATTTTTTCTGAAAAAGAAAAGACAGTACAATAGCAATCACCATGATGCAGACAGTAGGTTTGATAAAAATGCCGATCGTGGCAGTAAGTCCCGACAGTAGATATATGGCAATCTTTTTCTTCCAATCCGGAACATCCGTAAACAGAGACAGATAAAACAGGAAAATCGGAAAAAGCAGAGACAGAGAGTCTGTATAAAAGGCGTCAGCCATAAAGGAAAACGGCAGAAAACATATGCTGACCAGTAAAGTCAACAAACCGTGGCGGCTTCCGAATAATTTACGTGTCGTGAGGCTGGCAATAACAAGTGTCAGAAGCAGTAAAAGTCCGTTGCCATATGCCGCAATCAGAAAGTAATCTCCGGTAAATACGGTGCCAATTCGAAATAGCACATAGAGAAACATAAGACCGCCCAGGTTATTGGGAAACCAGTCAAAATAGTCATAGTAATTCGGAAAACTTCCGGTTTCCAGCCATTGAATGGCACCGCCATAGATGGCATCCAGATCAAAGCTGGGCTGGAAACGTAATTCTTCGATCCGGGAAAACTGAAAGATTCCAAACAGTATGACAAATCCGATCAGGCAATACGGATATATTTTGTCGCAGAAAGCTTCTTTTCCATGAGTCCTGTGAAGAAAGTAAAGCAGGAAACACAGGAAAACAAGAGCACTGCCCCAAGTAGAAAAAGAAGGATTATGGAGCAGCAGACTTCCGGTTAAAAACAGAAAAAGGATGCTTCCAATCATAGCGGCAAGTTGAAATAAATTAAATTTTATCCTATTCATGTGATATCTCCCTCTTAACCAGAGATTAATACCCAGGTCGGTCTCCAACGTAAGTATTTTATTACAAAATCCACATCCACCGGCTGCCCGGACAATACCGGATAGAACAGCAGGAACAGGGCAAACGCCACCGCGGCATAAGCGCAGCAGACGATGACGAAGGTGCGGTCAGACATATGCTTCTTCCACTGCATCAGACTGTATACGATCATCAGCACTACAAAAGGAACACTGGGGAAATAGTGGTAGATGAAAGTGATCCTGGTGACGAAGAACCAGGGCAGGTACTGCGCCAGGTAGCCGACTGCCAGAAAAGCAGCTGCTGCATATTCTCTGCGGGACAGGGTAATCGCAGTATTTGTGGAGCTCTCTGTTTTTGTGTGTTCTGCCAGAGAACAGAGAAACGCATTATTGCGAATTAACAGGTACAGGATGTAAATAAATGCCGGAATACCGATCCACCATACAACAGGATTGCCGAAAGCACTGATCCCCTCTTTGACTGCATCGGTCAGATATCCGGAATAGTACCAGATCGGCCGGACTATGGTGGGCCACTCATACCAGGAGGAAGAGTAGGGATGTGTCGCCTCCAGGCCACTGTGGTAGTTGAACATGGAAGTCTGGTTTGCCAGCATACGGTCAAACAATCCCGGATGAGAATTGTCCACAAAAGGCAGGTAGGACAGCAGGTAGATCACTACCGGGATCAATACGAAAAAGGTCAGACAGAAATCAATGGTCTTGATCGTATAGTTAGGGAAATTCTTCACTATGTATTTATGGTCGATACCGTTTGTACTTTTGCCGGGATGTGCTTTGGCGTAAAGGTATTCCCGGTAGCGCCGCAGCAAGTGCGCGAAAAACAGCAGTGCCAGACCACATCCGGCATAGACACCGGTCCATTTGCTGGCAATGCCAAGCCCCATGCAGACACCACATAATCCTAATGGAATGAAGGTCTTATGTAGTGGCGTGTCATAGAAACTCATGCTGCAATAGCTATACATAAAATAATACATGGCAATCACGAAGAACGTGATATAGACATCGATCGTTGCAATTCTCGTCTGTGTAAAATGCATAAAATCAAAGGCAAACAGGAAGCAGGCGAGAGCCGCTGCGGGAGTATTACCAGTCATTTTCTTCCCCAACAGATAGAGGAACGGCAGCATGGCGATGCCAAATAAAGTACCCATGATCCGCCAGCCGAAGGGATTCATCCCGAAAATAGCGATACCCACAGAGATCAGAATTTTGCCCAGAGGCGGATGTGTATTTTCATAAGTGGGCAGCCCGTGGAGGAATTCATAAGCCGTACGGGCATGATAGATCTCATCGAAATACATGCTGTTACGGAAAGAATAGCGTTCCGGGTAGCAATCGCTCTCATCGAACAAAGTCTCGTAAGCAGAGGCATTCACAGGGCGTAGGATTTCACCGTCCGCATCGGTGAAGACCAGCTCGATCAGAGACGCATCCGTATCGGTCAGCGTGAGACGCAGGCAGCGGGCGTCTGTTACGCCTGCTGTCTGCGTCAGATCTTCCAGGGACACATCCTGCCAGGTGAAGACATTGTTCAGAATGATCTCGCCCAGATACGTCCAGTCCTCCGCCTTTGAGCTACGGACTTCAGCCGTAAAATGCCGCTGATGCCAGGGCGCGATGTAACTGGCCAGGGTGACGGGAACTGTATTTTCCGGAAAATCCAGTTCGATGACCTGATTCTGTGTCATGTCGTAGGTTGTCTCGGGCGCCTTGCGGTCGCCCAGGTCATAGAGAGCAAAAAAGCTGTAGAGAGCACAGATTGCCAGCAATAGACACAGGTCTGCTCTCGTGAGACGCAGACGTTTTTCGGAAGGCGTGGGCTCTAAGGGAGACAGAAAATGTTCCCGGAACAGCTGCCACAGTCCGGTGCCTGAGGCTGTAGAAGAACTGCGTTTTGCTCCGGCATGCCTTCTTACGCCAGTGACAATAGGTACCGCTTCTCCATGGACATAATATTTCCAGATGATTTTGTAGAAATCATACAGACAATATAACATGCCTGCGGATACCAGCAGAATTATGGGAGCCTTGCGGTCATAGTTCTGCGGATCGTAATGGTACAGCACGTTAGCTGTGTTGTAGAAATGCAGCGCGGCGAAGCCTGCATAACATTTCCACAGGGAGCCGGCGGGTTTATACAGACAGCAGAACAGCAGTAGTGCAAGTCCCGGATACATATAGCGTTCGTGCATTCTGACAGAAAACAGGAACATAGTCAGAATGATAAAAGCACCGAGGCAAAAATAACGTGAAGGCTCTTTTCGACAACGCAAGGCAATCAGAAAAGTAAAAAGAACGATCAGCACAATGGCAATGGATCCCCAGGTACGGCAGGGAAGGAACAGAAAGATCGTGTTCTGGTCCACCCAGTTCATGCCTAACAGTCCCCAGAAATTATAGGCATTAACCGCCGCATATTCATAGGAACCCAGCGTGGAAGTATACTGCGAGGTGGCGGCATCCAGACCGAAGGGAACGCACAACAGAAGCATACCGCAGATCACAGCCAGACCGCCGCACAGATTATAAAAGAATTTCCTCCAGGAAAAATCCTGCAAAAATACATGATCCAAAATGCCGACCAGAAGGACGGGAGTGAAGATCAGTGTCTGCGGCTTTAACAGAACTCCAATACCGTAGATCGCATAAGCCGGAAGCATTTTGCCGTCCATAAGAAACAGGCACATCAGGATCACCACCAGGGTGTGAACGGAATCCACCTGCCCCCAGCAGGAAGAATTCAGGATGATTGCCGGCTGGAATAGGTAAGCACAAGCTACACATACAGATTGTATTTCGGAAAAATGCAGTCTTTTTGTCGCCTCTTTGTAGAGCAGATAGCCGCAGGCCATGTCGCACAGAATAGCAGGCAGCTTTAACAGCATGATATGCAGGCTGGAATAATAAGGGATCCCAAGCAGGGAACGCAGCGCCCCGATGAGATACAGGACATACATGAATCCAGGCGGATAATCGGTAAAAGTCTCCGCGGAATAGAATGCCCCGGGACCTACGGTGAAGATCCGGTCAGCCCACGCAGCAAAACAGGCAATATCATTGCCGAAACCGTGGGTGGTATAAGCAAGGATCAGACGAAGCAGCAGGGCAGCCCCGAAAATGATCCAAACGAACCGGGTAATGTTTTGGGTATTATGTTTGTATTCCTCTTTTTGGAAGCCGGTATAGCAGACACCGCACAGAAGCAGTGAAAGGATAGCAAAAAAATGTATCATAAGATATAATTCCCCCAATAGTTTTATAATCACAACTTAAAAATATCAAAAAATGAGTTTTTCGTAAAGACGATTACTTAAAAATAAGTTATAATCATTAGTAAATTCAGACAGATGCAAAAAACGGAAAAAAGGGGACAAGCATGAAGAATAAAAAAGTGGAAAATGCCATTACCGCAATACTGGCGGCTGCAGTTCTGATCACCGGAGGAATGAGTCTGTATTCCTATCTGTCGGAGCAAAAGGCGAAAAGCGAATATGATGCCATCAGGCAGGAGGTAGTGGTAGAAGAGCCCAAGGTGGAGGAGACAGAAGAAGTACAGGTGAAAAACTACCCCGATCTGCAGATTGATTTTGCAAATCTCAAGAAGACCAACCCGGATTTCAGAGGCTGGCTTTATTTTCCGGCACTTGACATCAGCTATCCGGTGGTACAGGGCGAGGACAACAATTATTATCTGAAGCATTCTTTTGAGGGAGAAAGTGTAAATGCCGGATGTATTTTCATGGATTGTGAGGCTTCGGCGGACTGGTCGGACCGGAACACCTTCGTCTTCGGACATAATATGCGGGATGAGAGCATGTTCGGTAGTTTTAAAAATCTGTTGAAGGGGACCGTAAGCTGCGGGGAGAACCCGTATTTCTATATCTATACGGAAGATAAGGTCTATATTTATGAAATCTTTGCTTATTACGAGACCAGAAGCACCAGCGACCGCTTCGCAACCTTTACCTCGGATGCTTCCTATGATGATTACGTGCAGTGGGCGACAGAGCATTCCCTGTATGCCTCGGATGTGGACTTAAGTGCCAGGGGGAACATTGTGTCGCTGTCCACCTGCTACGGTTCTGCCGGTACCAAGAAGCGTGCCCTGTTACATGGAGTATTAACGGAAACGGTCAATAATTAAGACTGTGTGCCCCTTGTGAGCCTTCAAAAAGACAACCAGAGAACAAAAATAAGCAATAAATCACAATTTTAGTAAAAAATCTGAACCCTTTTTATGAGATCCATAGTCTTAATAGATGTAAAGAGGAACGAAAACGTTTGAGTACGTTTTGGAACGAAGACATGGGATTTCATTGAGGGAGAAATCAGATGAGCAGACTTAGCAAGTATGTGAAGGAAAAATTAGTAAAGGTTCTGGTGGCAGCGCTGGTAATGGGAACCGTTGCGGGGAACGGAACACTTACGGTACAGGCAGAGGAATTGGTTGCGGTAGAGGCAACAGTTGGGGAAGACTCTGCATCCGGAGAGAATATTGATGTGGAAGAAAATACAGTAGCTGATCCGGAGGTGACACCGGAAGCAACGATGGCGGCAGAACCGGAAGCAACGGCGGTGGCTACACCGGAAGTGGCAGCAGGTGCAGGTCTTATCATGCCGCTGACAATGAATTTAAGTGCGGAAGCAAATGAGACAGTAAACCTGATAACAGTAGGTACTTTGAATTATGAAGAATTTGCTGTTGTTGCACAGGAATATACCGGAGGCCATCTGGAAGGCGGCGGTTTAGTCGCTAATCTGCGGAATTGTGTTGATTTCTACAGACCCAGTGTGAATTATATCGGTCAGATATC
>ULTW01058344.1_pt1 | contig 16673 bp, 11 predicted proteins | sample 1957961 | NCBI WGS metagenome assembly ULTW01 (sample SAMEA4835744, study PRJEB28245) | human gut metagenome | biome: gut microbiome; material: fecal sample | place: Denmark | collected 2008 | reverse complement strand
TGATATTTTAAAAGAGGGTGTGAATTTTGACACACCCTCATTTTTTCTTTATTTTTAGTTTATTTTTTCTTCTCTATAGTTGGATAATCAGTATTGAGGGTAATAAGAATTAAGGACGTATTAAGGACAATCAGTATTTATGAAAAATAGTATTAAGGACAATCTGTTTCAAGTAGAATATTCTCAAACTCTTGGCGTAGCTGTGCCTTATCCTCTATGGTTTCGCGTAGAAGTTTGAGTTCATGCTCATTGGGCGAGTTGGGAATCCATAGTTTGATGTAGCCATTTACCGAGTATTTCTCGTCCATGTGGTTTGCAAAGAGTTCCCACAATTGCTCCTTGTCCACGTTGGGGTTGTTCTCTTTGGCATATAGAATAGCACGTCTGAATATTTCGTGCGCCTCGATGTCACGGTCGGCTTCGGCAACAATCTTTCCGTAAATGCTTCTTGGCTGTCGACTTGATGAAGCTCTATGGTCTTCCACCGCTTCCTTCATGATGGCTATTTGTTCTTTAGAGAACCATCGTTTCAGGCGGTTGTCTGCCATAAGGATTTTTCCACCAGTGATATGATGAATTGCCCTTGGGCCGCTCATCCCCAAGTCATGATATGCTGCGATGACGTACACCATGTCAATGTCGGCGCCTGTGATGTGTGCCAATTTGAGTGCGTTTTTGATAACTCTGTTGACATGCCTCAGCCCATGGCTTTCACCGAAAGCCGTATAACGAGGTAGTATTTGTGTTTCCACAAATTGCATGATATCTAAGCTTACCTGCTGTTTCATAACATCGTCTCCTTATGTTTTAGGAAAGTGATTTATATAGTGTTGAATAAGGTCGTGAAGAAAACGATTTGTCCAAAGATAAAAATATTGCGAGCAGTAGCACCCAATACTCTGTTGAGCATTTCTCCTTTACGGATGTATTTCATCTGTATATAAGTGCTTTGGTGCAAGATGGCATAGAGCGCATAGAGGGGTAGGCTGTACGTCTCTGTGCCCACGATAAAGGTGTCGATAATTCCCATAATTATCATGATGACAATGGGTACATATCCCAAAAGTAGATAGAGCAATAATGCCTGTTCCTCGCCCCATCTTTCGATGATTCTCACGATAGTGGTCCGTTTGCCAGCCTTTTTGTCGTTATCACGATCTCTGAAGTTGTTGACAACTAACAATGTGTCAATCACCAAGCCACAGGCTATAGAAGCTACCAAAACATTCACGGTTACATGATTATATCCTTCTGGCATGATGAGATAGTAAGTGCAGCATACAGGCACAATGCCAAAGAATAGGAGCACGAGTACATCGCCCATGCCGTAGTAGCTGAAGGTCGTAGTGTATAAGAAACTGAAGAGTACGCAGGCTGCGCCCACCAGTATCATTGCTATGCCACCATAGATGATGAGTGGCAAACCGATGATGCATGCCATGATGGTTGTTATGGCGATGCCTATCTTCATGGCTCTCTCCGTAATCCACCCTTCAGCACAAGCTCTTTTAGGTCCGAGTCTTGTCTCGTCATCATTGCCCCTCTTAAAGTCAAAATAATCATTGATGAAGTTGGAGTCTATCTGCATCACCCAGGCAAAGAGCACGCATAGTAATGTGGGTACTACCAAGATATGAAAGGAAGTATTTTCGTTCATCTTTGTCAACAGGATACAGTCGCGAAGTGCGAATCCAATAGCAATCAATACTGGTACCAACGCGGCAGCCAATGTCTTGGGGCGCGCCGCTAACACCCATGCTTTTATAGAATTTGTCTTTACCATAAGTCCTCTTTAAGTTACCCTTTAAGTCCCTCATTTACAATGGAAAACGAAAGGTCGGCAATATTAATTAAAGAAATTCCAGCTCACACCGAATCGGAAGATACTTCCGTTGAGAGGATAGTGAGGAACGAGGAAGTAGTTTTTGTCGCCTGAACCTTTGTTCACGTGTGTCATCATGACGAAGAATCTCGTGTGCTTGATATGTACGTTAGCGTAGACGTTGACGATGGGGTAGTTGCCCACCTTGACATTGTTCTCGCCATTGCCTTGCACCGTAAACTGGCTCAGAGCTGGCGAGTAGTCAGGAGCTTCATAGCTGGTGAAGTATCTGGCGTCGGCTCCCAATTCCACGTTGAGTACCTTCACCACTGGGAACTTGAGATATAAGTTGCTATATACGTTGAGCGCAGGTACGGGAATCACGTCAGTCTTGCTCGAGTGCTGATAGGTTATCACATTCTCCCAGTTGAAGATGCCCCACTTAAAATCCTGGAACAACTGCGCTGTCAGCAGATTCACAGGACTGCTCGACTGCATAGGCGTCACCGTCACACCAGTGCGTGCTGCCTGGTTGTTGTCTGTTATCGAATAGCTCTGCGAGAGGTAAGTATAGTTCTTTATTTCGTCGACAGCTACACGCAGCATGGTGCGAGTCTTGTCAAACTTCAGTGTACCCATCAGTCGGGTGTGAATGGTCTTATCCAGGTTGTTTTCCCACCAGAAGTGTCTGCCGTGGTAGTTACGCAAGTAGAATGACGGATTCTCACGATGGAAGAAAGCACTACCGATAACCGACAATGTGTCACCGAGGAAGGGAATATTGACATCCACATCACCATCGATGGCCAATGTTCCAGCGTCTTCGCCAGCTACGCCTATCTCTGCCACAGCATTGTAGTGCAGCAATTTACCTTGCTTCTTGCTCAGCTGTCCGCCCACACTCAGCGTGTGTTCGTTATACTTCATCATGCCTCCTTCTGTGTTGGGTAATTCAAAGTGACGCAAGTCATAACTTACAAAGGCTTTCAGACCAGCCTTGGCCCACTTGCTGAAACCCTCGAGGGTGGCGATGGCGAAGGTGTTCTTCATTTCCCAGTGCTTGGTGTTGTCGTAGATGGAGTCGCCCTCATACTTACCTGCCGTGTAATACTCGTTGAGATAATAGTCGGCAGGCGTTTGATAAGCGATATAAGTACGGCTGTAGTTGTCAAACTTCAGCGTGTGTATAAAGCTTGTTACAGGCACGTATTCGTTCTTCATCCAAGCCGAGTCGGCAGCAGCCTTTTTCTCCTGTGCCATGATGCTGTCTGCCTCGGTCTTGCCGTTCACGGCGATGCGCTCGTTCTTCTTTGTGTCATCCTTAACGGTAGCTGGCTCATCACCCGCAATCTTAGCATCATCAGGGCGTCCGGCATACTTAGGTGTTTTACCAAAAGCCTTCTCGTCAAACTTCTTACCCTCTTCACGCGCCTTCTTCTTTGCTTCTTCTAAGGCATCCTCTTCCTCGTTGTCGGCCTTAGATGCCATAGCAAACTTCTTAGCCTTGATTTCCTCATCAGTCATTTTCACTCTGCGGTTGAATCCTAAGCTGTAGCGATGATTGAAGAACACATGAATGCTATTGTTTCTGTTCCAGTTCTGTCGCAGCACTGTAGGTATTTCGTTCTCAGCGAAAGTCTCCTCAAAGAGTTCTGGGTGCTTGATATAGTCGTCATTGGTGATACCACCATTCTCTGCAGCCTTCTGATGCAGTGTGGAGAGCAAGAGATGCGCTTGGTAACGATCTCCCAAGTAAGAGCCCCACATGGTGTACTTGAAGTGCGATGTGCTCTGGTTGTCGTAGTAGCCACGTCCATACTTATAGTCGAATCTGAATCCCAAGCCCAGTCTTTTGCCAGCATTGACAGCAAACATAGCCTTGAAGTCATCCTCGCCATTCGTGCGGTTTCCGCAGCTGTTGAGCGTTACGTTGGTGATAGGTGAATATGTATTGGTGAAATGAAAATCGCTTACAGGAGTAGCGATGCAGTCGAAAGGCTGAGCGAAGATAAACTGTCCGTCGCTCAGTCTTCTGTCGATGAAAATACGGTTGATGCGAGGCGACCCCAAGTTGCCTAAAGAGTTGTATTCACCTCTCAGACCTGATGTGAAGGGTGTGTTCATATACATGTGTTGCATGGTGTCTACCTTTGCTTCCATTCTGTCACCAAATCGTTCGTCAATGGTCCACACCTTCAGCCCCTTAGGTATCTCCTTATCCGACCCCAAAGAATCGGTTCTTACATTCCTGTTGTTGACAGGGGCGAACATATTATCCTCGTTATTGCTAAAATCGTTTTGTGCCACGACCGGCAAAGTCGCAGCACAAAACATAGATATTGTAAGAATTGCTTTTCTTTTCTTCATTATTTTCTGAATAGTCGAATACATACTTCGGCGATTTTCAATACCACGCCCACTAACAATACGATGTAGGCAGGTGTATGACTCTCAATGGTGTACCACAGCAGGATGCCTACAATCACCAACAGCATAAACACCATGTTGAGCACATTGCGCAATCTCAGGTGTGTTGGGTCGCTATAGTCCAGTCTGCGATAGTGGTGTCGAGGTCTCACAGCGTAGCTTGCAGGCTGCTGTGCCTCTTCTGTAGCCTGGTTTGCTGGGTCGTTAGTTGCTATTTTGTTTTCTTCTGTCATACTATATACTTTTATTTAATCAGCGCTACTATCTCGTTGAATATTTGGTCTTTCCTGTCGATGGTCTTCTTGCGGAATTTACCAAAGATACGTGCCAAGTCATTCTTCTTCTTGGTGAGCGCCACCTTGTCGGTAATCACCTCTTCGGCGGGCAACTTAAATCCCGTTTGCCTTCCTTCTTCATAGGTGTAGTTGATGTGGTTAATCGTCATCTTTATCTTTCCGTCCGAGATGTTAGCAATCAAGTTGTACTTACATTCCGTTCTGTCGAGCGAGATAAACGAACTATTAAACACGAGCCATTCGTCCATGAGATTGGCGATGATGTGTTCGTCTTTGTTGACAAGAGCAATACGGCTCTCGATGGCTTCCTTGTCCTGTGTCAAACCGCTCATATAGTCGAATAGTAATTCGTACAACTGCTCAGCGCTCTTTCCTGGAGCTTCCATCTCAGCCTCAAACACCACCTTACCGTTCTCGTCGGTCGTGACGGCTCCTTCCAGATATTTAGGGTCTTCTTTCAGCTTTAAGCCTGCAGCAGTAGTAGCAGGTTTAGTCTCCTCTGTATTCTTCTTCACGGCAGTAGGAATCACCCATCCGGAAGTTTTGCTTTCTGGTTTCTCCGTATTCTTTGTTGCTGTGGAAGTGGCTGGAGTCTGCTTGGTGGTAGGCATTGCAGTAGCTTCACCATTAGCTATAGCGTTCAGTCGAGCTGCCTCTGCTTTAAGTCGGGCAGCTTCTGCCTCTGCTTCCTTTATCTGCTGCTGTATTTTCTCAGCCTGAGCTTTTGCTTCTGCAGCCTGCTTCTTAGCTGCCTCTTCTGCAGCTTTCTTCTTAGCTTCCTCTGCAGCCTGCTTCTTAGCTGCCTCTTCTGCAGCTCTCTTCTTAGCTTCCTCGGCTGCCTTCTTGGCCTCTTCTACGGCTTTTTTTGCTTCTTCGAGTTGTTTTTGTGCTTGCTCCAACTGTTGCTGTGGAGTAAGTACGCTCTGCGCATTACCATAAGTTAACGGCAAAAATAAGAGTATAGAAATGAATATTTTTTTCATGAGAATCCCACTTAGGTTTGGCGGAAGATGAGGGATTCAAACCCCCGATACCCAGAAAAGGGTATACCGGATTTCGAGTCCAGCGCATTCGGTCACTCTGCCAATCTTCCTTATCTAAAAAATACATTTGCAAAAGTAATATTTTTTTCTTAACCAACAAAATAAATGAACTTTTTTAACACTCATGGAATTAGTCGTAATTACTCAGCACCCATATTGTTATGAGTTTTTACGTTAATGTGAGTCAACGTGTATTATTAATGTCTGTATAAAAAAAGAATATTTTTTCTCTTAGAAGTTTGCGGCGTTAAAGAAAAAAGATTATATTTGCAAACTTTCTGCCTCTAATTATGTTGATGCTATTTTAGAATATTTGGAAATTATGTGGAGGCATTAGGGTGCATAATAATTATTAAAATATACGATTTATGAAGAAAATCTACTCATTCATTTGTGCCATTCTCTTATCACAAGGCGTTATGGCAGTCGATTATGATCAGCTGAAAACGAACAGCAAGATCAATGCTATGAGCAAGATAGAACTTGCTAAGTTGCAGACACAGGAAGAAAAAGCCGTGGCTCAAAGTAAGGCATCGGGCAGCAAGTTGAAGGCGCTCCAAAAACAAATGGACAATCGCACGCTACGTGCCATCGTCAGGATGACACCTGGAAGCGATGCGTCTACATTGGCAGATGATGGCATCATTGTGACATCGACAGTCAATCATTTCGCTATTGTAACCTTGCGACTCTCGCAGTTAGAACAGTTGGCAGAACGTAGCGATGTGGAGAACATCAGCTTCGCTAAGCGCAGAAAACGTATGCTCCTCAATAAGGCGCATGCTTCGACAGGAGTAGACAAGATACACTTGGGCACTGGGCTGGCACAACCTTACACGGGCAAGGGCGTAGCCATTGGTGTGCTCGATGGCGGTTTCGACCCTAATCACATCATGTTTCTCGATGCTCAAGGCAAGAGTCGTTTCAAAATGATAGGCTATGCGGCTAAAGATGGTGACAACCTGACTTATCTCACTACGTCCGAACAGATTGCAGCTTATCAGACAGACGACAAGGAGGAGACACACGCCACACATGTGAGCGGTATGGCTGCTGGTAACTATAAGGGAAGTTCGTATCAGATACAAGGTGTGGCTCCTGAAGCTGACCTCTTGATGGGACCTATTCCTTATTATGAGTCAGACTATGAGATGTTTGACAGGATGGTGAACTGGTGTAAGGAGAATGGTGGTAAACGCTTGGTGGTCAATATGTCGTATGGAGCTAATGCTGGCTCTCATGATACGACCGACCCTGAAGTAGCTATTATAGATGAGTTTATCAAGAAATACGACGTTGTGTGCTGTATCGCAGCAGGCAATGAGGCCGACTACGACATCGTGCAGCGACGCACCTTTACTGGAGCTGCTAACGAGAGTATGAAGGCGGCTTACGTTATAGATCTTGATGCCGATGGCGTGTTGGATGTTACCGACATCTACAACTATTTCACCGTGACAAATCCAGAGCAACAGGTGGAAATCGACATTGTGCTCTACAATGTCAATACGGGTACTATCAGCAGTACCTGGCACTTCGTAAATAGTACAAATCCTAATGGTAGAGCATTTACATACAGTAATAAGTCTTTCAAAGGTAAAGTTTCTGTTACAGCCGAGAATATAAGTAATGGCATGAAGGGCTATTTCTTAAACATCTCCGATATTACTTTAGTCAAGGATAATTATGCTTTAGGATATGTGGTAAGGGGCAAGGCAGGACAGACTATTACCAGTTACTTAGAGAGTAATTCTATGTTTGATACCGAAGTGCCTGGATGCGGCAAAGACATCACTCATGATGGTACGATCAATAGCATCGCCTGCGGCACAGAACCCATCGTTGTGGGAGCTTACAACACCGTGAAAAGTTATCAAGCAATAGATGGCGGAACTTATGGCATTGCTGATACCTTCGGTAAATTGACATTTGGTAATAAGGTGGGAGATATCTCGTTCTTCTCAAGCTACGGTAAATTGGCTAATGGAAGTGTGCTGCCACATATTTGTGCGCCAGGCATGTTTATACAGTCGAGCTTGAGCCGCTATACGGAAAATTATGAAGAAGAGGTAATGCAACAGGAAACTGTGGCTGGCAAAATGTATGAGTTCGGACAGATGAGTGGTACATCCATGGCTACGCCTTATATGAGTGGTGTTTGCGCTCTATGGCTCGAGGCTGACCCTACGCTCTCGCATACGCAGATTAGGGAGATCGCTCAGCGTACAGCACTCTCTGACGATTTCTGCACAACGAATAATCACTATACGAAGGCAGGTGAAGGCAATCAAGCGGGTAGCGGTAAGGTGGATGCCTTTAAGGGTTTGAAATACATCCTCGACAATAAGGCTTCTGGACTTGCACAGATAGAGAAAGGAAAAGACTTTATCATTCGTGCCATCAATGGTTCTACTTTCGAGGCTTACACTGCTGGCGCTGTGGCTATGTCGGCTGCACTCTACAGTTCTCATGGTCATCTTGTGGCTTCTGCCCACCAAGCAGGTAATACTGTCATTATCTCTGCCGCTGGCCAAAGCAAGGGTGTCTATATCCTCCGCATCTCGGATGGTAAACAGACTCACGTGAAGAAGGTTGTCGTAAGATAAAAAGGATCGTGACGGAAACATACGGATATGAGTGTTGAATGTTGAATGGTTGTGACTTTGGGCAGGCATGCACTGGGAGGGCGTGGCATCTTGCCCGCCCAAAATCACAACATTGTTTATTAGTAGCTTATTGGGCAGGCAAGATGCCTGCCCTCCCAGTACATCCTTGCTTGTTTATCCTACTGCATAGTCTTGCTTATAAGCAACTGAAGCATTTGTCTCTCTAACTTCTCTCTAACTTCTCTAACTTCTTTAACTTCCTTCTAACTTCCCTCTAACTTCCCCTAAATTCGAAAGTTCAGTTTTTATTCTTTTTCCCTTTTTTCCTTCCGATGCCGAGCAGGTCGCGCAGGGTGGTGAAGTCTTTCTTCATGATGAGACCGACACCCTGTGTGTTGAGACTGTTACGAGTGAAGTAACGGTCGTTGGTCTGATTGTATACATGAATAGAAAGGTTACCGTTAGGGAAGATGAGGTAACGCAAGTCGAAGTCACCGATGAAGCTCTGTGTGGCATTGGCGTTATCACGATAACCAAACTGACCATTGAAGAGGAGGCGGTTGTTGAGCAGCCTACCGCTCAAGATGCCTTCGTACTCAGCATTGTTGAAGCCCTCGTTGCCAGTAGAGATATTGGCACCGAAGTTCCAGTTGTTGCTGTTGACGAAGCTCGACAGCACGTTGTTGATTTGTTGCGAGATCGTGCCGCTCAACAAGCTCTGCATCGCCAAGGAAGTCTGGCTCTGCGTGGCTTCCTCGCTGGCTTGGTTGTTCTTGGTCTGTGTGTAGAAGCGTCCGATACCCAATAGATAAAGCACCTGTTGATTCATCTCCTCCTGCGAGTTGATGATAGAGTAAATCATCTGCTTGGCATCGCTGTTTACAGTAGGCAAGTCCATAGAGAAGTCAACTTTAGGAGCGCCTGGAGTTCCTGTGATGTCCATCAGGCAGTCTACACGTATGTTGTTGCTTGAGAAGGAACGTCCGATGTTCAGGTCGCTCAGTGGCACACCATTGACCGTGTATTTAGCCTGTAGGTTGAGTGGTGCGTTGTATGGGTCGCCGCCAAAGGCAATTGTTCCGCCAGGCATAAATTCAAAGTCTTTCTTGATGATGCTCTGTATGGTGAGTTTGTACTGCCCATGATCGACCACATAGTTGCCAAACATATCAAGACCACCCTTATTGAAGTAGTTGGCACGTATCACACCATTGCCGTTGAGTGTGATATAGTCGCCCGTTTGCTCATCCATCATGAGTTTGAGGGTGAGGTTGGGGTTGGTGTTGACCAGGAAGTTGATGCGCATATCAGATGCGAAGCCGTCGTCGTCTTTCTTAGTTTTATCGTCTCCTGTCAGAGGGATATAAGGTTTATATATAAAAGGTGTGGCATCATTCCAGTGAATGAAACTACCGTTGCTGATGGCGTCAGGGCTTGCCACGTTGTAGACGAAGATAGAGTGTGGCTCTGGAGTGGCATCGATGTCGATGATGGTTTCGCCACTCTTTCCATGGATACCTACGGTGCCTGTGGCGAAGACTGTTCCATAGAAGGTGTCGTCGCCAAACTCGTGGGTGTCGAAGCCTAAGAAATTGTTGGCATCGATGTCGAGGTCATAGCTCAGTCGTGTGAGGTGTTGATGATGTATGCCACCTCTAACGAGCGCAAAGTGACTGTGCTTGCCCGTGTAGTGGCTGTCGTAGATGGAGTCACCCTCAAACTGTATATCGTCGGGGATGGCGTGAGCACGCAGATGATTAAAGGTATAGTCGGTGCCCAACTGCTTCATGTGCATCTTGCCATGAGCCACGATATCGCCTACGAGGTTGATGCTCTTCAGGTCGCCTACGACGTTGAGCTTACCATTGCACCATGCCTCCACGTTGTTCATAAAGCTACCACAGAAGTTCTCCATAAACTTCAGACTGGTGTTGTGTGCCTCTATACCCAGGTCTATATAGTTGCGTTTGGGCGACACGTAACCATTGATGACGGTTAGGTGTTCGGCGCCATCTTCTGCTGTTGCATCGATATTGATTTGTCCTTCCTGGTTGTCGTAGGCAGCGTTGGCATGAAGTGTTCCTAAAGGTCCGTTCTCGAAGACAAAATCCTTGACGTCGAGGTTGGCATAAGCCTCAGGAGTCTGGAAGATAGACTTCATCACGGCTTTGCCTGATGCTTTTCCTGCAAAGTCGACAGAGTGGAAATTGACGAGGTTGAGGATGTAAGCTACATCGACATCCTTCAGGTCGGCAACGATAGAGTCGGAGGGCTGTGGTGTCGCTTTTCCGTTGATGATGATGTGTTGGTCGCCATGCGTGAAGTTAAGCATGTCGACGGTAAGTTCGTTCTTTCTGTATAAGATGTTGGCAGGATTTACAAGCCACTTCTTCTCGCCAAGCATGATTTCTGAAGGATTCACCTTAACATGAACTCCTGTAGCCCCGTTCTCGGCACCAAAGAATTGAGTCTTTGTATCTATCTTTCCTGTGATGGGAAGTTTGCTCGACTGGTTAGCATAGTAGAGTAGGGTGGATAGCGTGTTGTCGGCAGCAGCTGCTCTGAGTCGGTAGATAGGCGCTTTCTGGTAGGGGTTGCCCTGCGAGAAGCGTGCTTCCATGCGCAGTGAGTCGCCGATGGTGTTGAGTTCTATATTGGCATCATGAAATGCTTTTTCGCCCCAGCTGAAATGAGGAGCACTAACATAGAGGTTGACATCCTTCGTTGCATCAGAGATGTTGCCATTGATGTGTACAGGCATCTCGAGTTCGAGAGGTAAACCGAATAGTTGCTTCAACACGTCAGCCGACGTGATGTTGGCCTGCAGAGTGAAGTCGTTGTTGCCACGCACCGCATGATGGTTGATGCCAGGCAGTGTGGGTAGTTTGTCGGATATGGTACGGATGATGCTGTTATAGATTGTAGCCAGGTCATACTGTCCTCTGGCATAGAGGCTCATGAAGGGCGCTTCTACATCAAGGTGACCTTCTTTGTCCTTGTTGTTGGCACTGATGCTCACGTTATCGAGACTGCACGAGGAATCGTGTGTCTTCATACCCAATACGCTTGGACACAGATGGTTGATGCGTGCATCAAGTGCATAGCGACGAGAGGCAGGGGTATAGTCGCCCTTGGCAGAAAGACTGATGTTGGGGTCGGCTATTGATGCCATGCCCTGGAGGGTGTGGCGGTCGTAGTTACCGTCTATCACGATGTCGCGGAATGGGTAGTTGCCATAGTCAAAGCGTGCTATCTTTCCCTTAGCATAGAGATGGTTCAGTGTGCCGTTGACATCTATGGATGCCACGACGTTGCCCAACTGACGATTGTCGAGTATGCGTCCGATGTTTACACCTTTGGTGTCAACAGACGCTTCTATCTGTTGTCCTTTCTTATGCGCTCTTAGTGTTACGTTACCAGCATCGGTTTCTACAATGCCCTGCGCTGCGATGAGGTTATCGTAGCCTTTGGCTTTGCCTTTGAGGTGGATGGTGCCTAAGCGTAACACTTCCTGAGGAATCTTCACCTTATTACCAAGGTTCTCGGCCAAAAACTCCACACCTGCACCCGTGATATTGAGATTGTCGATGTCGACATTCCAAGAAGGATTTCTGCCAGACTTATTATAGCTTCCACGAGCTTGCAGATTCACACTTCCGCTACCCGTATGTAAGTTGAGCGATTGGATGTTTATCGAATGGGCTGTGCCCTTAAAACGTGAGTTGAGGTACAGGGCGTCGTCAAACTCACGGAAGGCGGGGACGATACTGGCAATGTCGGCAAACGTGAGTTTGGATTGCTCAATGCCGCCCTCGAAGCGTAGACTTTGGGCATCGAACTTCTTGCCTTCCATGCGATAAGTGGCTTTGAGGTCGGCAAGCACCAACTCGCTTCGAGGCATGAGGAGTTTAAACTCGCGTAAGACTGCCTTTTGGCGATCGGCCTGCAACTTGAAGTGAAGTGATTGGAGCTTAAAACCTGATTCGTCCTTGAAGGCTAACTTCTTGATTGTTAGGTCGATGCTGTTGTCGGTTATACGGTTTAATAAGATGTGAGATGATAATTCACTAACCTGGATGTGTTGGGGAGAAAATATGCCGCTACGTGGTGCTACGTCACGCTGGTTGTAAGCGATGGCACCGCGGCGCAAGATAAGACTTCCGATGTGCAGGTCGAGTGGTTTGTGCTGCGTGGTGTCTTTGGATGCCAACGAGTCGAGCACAAACTGAAAATTGGGTTTGCTCTTTGCTGTTTGTTTATAGAGATTGGCACGCAGACCGAAAATCTGTGCCGAGGATACAGAGATGCGCCCTTGCGCTACCGCCATATAGTCGAGCTTGGCCGACAGACGGCTGGCATAGATCAGACTGTCTCCCTGCTGATCGTACATCATTACATCGTCGACAATGACACGATTGAAGAAACCTAAGTTGATGCTGCCTACCTCGACACGGGTTCCAAACTTCTGGGCAAGCGCATCCGAAACTTTTTTACCCAAGAATGATTGTACTGATGGCACATGCAGCAGTACGATGAGCACCAAATAGAGGGCAATGAGCGTCCAGATGATGCTGTTGCAGATATGTTTGAACTTCTTCAGTTGTGAATATTTTTTGAAAATTGCTACAAAATTACATTATTTTTATCTCAAAATCGAATAAATACTTAGTTTTTCTTTTCCTTGTGACTTTTTTTTACTATTTTTGCACCACGTTTCAGCACTTTTAAAAGAAAATCAGTTAAACAACCCCATCACTTTGTAAACGAAGGAAGTGAATGTATAAGCAGACACATGTGGGAAAGAAGATATTAGCGAAAAATATCAAATTTATTAAATATAAAAATGTTTATGTAGTTATGGCAGATGTAATCAAGTTACGTAAAGGACTGGACATCAACTTGACAGGCAAGGCCTCCAAGGAAGTAACGCTACAAGTGAAAAAGGCAGAGGAATATGCACTTGTGCCTGATGCTTTTGTAGGAGTGACACCTAAGGTCGTTGTCAAAGAGGGTGATCATGTCAATTCGGGTGATGCGTTGTTTGTCAACAAGGTATGCCCAGAGGTTCTGTTTGCCTCGCCTGTTAGCGGCACTGTAACCGCTATTGAGAGAGGTGAGCGCAGAAAGGTGCTCTGCGTGAAGGTGAAAGCCGACGCTGAGCAGACAGCTACCGATTTTGGTAAAAAGAATGTGGATGTATTGGATGGAGAGGCCGTTAAAGCAGCTTTGCTGGAGGCAGGACTCTTCGGATACATCAATCAGTTGCCTTATGCTGTGTCCACAACTCCAGACACCAAGCCTAAGGCAATTTTTGTTTCTGCACTCAGAGACATGCCACTGGCTGCTGACTTCGAGAAGGAACTCGAGGGCAATGAAGAGGCTTTCCAAGTGGGCTTGACTGCACTGAGCAAGATGGCTAAAACCTATTTGGGTGTAGGCGTCCATCAGCATGCTAAAGCTTTGGAAGAGGCTAAGAATGTTGACATCAACGTGGTGGATGGTCCTTGTCCTGCAGGCAACGTAGGTGTTCAGGTTAATCACATCGACCCTGTCAACAAGGGTGAGGTAGTATGGACGGTTGACCCATCAGCGGTTATCTTCTTTGGACGTCTGTTCCTTACGGGTAAGGTAGATCTTCGCAAGAAGGTGGCTGTTGCAGGTAGCGAGATCAAGACTCCTGGCTATGCTGAGGTATTGGTAGGTGCACCATTGAATACTTTTGTGACTGACCAGCTGAAAGCGACAGCTCATGTGCGCCTCATTAATGGTAATCCTCTTACGGGTAAGCAGACTCAGCTCGAGGGCTTTGTGGGTGCACATACCTCGGAGATTACTGCCATTCCTGAAGGTGACGACAGAGACGAGATGCTGGGCTGGATTCTTCCACGCACCAATCAGTTCTCTACTTCGCGCTCTTATTTCTCTTGGCTTTTTGGTAAGAAGAAGGAATATAATCTGGATGCGCGTATCAAGGGTGGTGAGCGCCACATGATTATGAGTGGTGAGTATGACAAGGTGCTGCCAATGGACATCTTTGGCGAATACCTCATCAAGGCTATCATTGCTGGCGATATCGACAAGCAGGAGCAACTTGGTATTTATGAGGTTAGTCCTGAGGACTTTGCCATAGCTGAGTTTGTGGACAGCTCAAAGCTTGAACTGCAGAAGATAGTGCGCGACGGACTCAACACCTTGCGTAAAGAGAATGCTTAAATGAAGTTAGGTGGCAGGAGTCGTTAGCTTCAGGTATTCTTCCTGGTGATGATCTCCTACAATACTAATTTTTAAATAACAATGAAATAATGAGTGCATTAAGAAATTATCTCAACAAGATAAAGCCCAACTTCCAAAAGGGAGGTAAGCTGCATGCCTTCGAGAGTGTCTTTGATGGCTTCGAGAGCTTCCTGTACGTGCCTAACACGACAGCGAAGAGTGGAGCCAGCATTCACGACGCTATCGACTCGAAGCGCATCATGAGCTTTGTGGTAATCGCTTTGATTCCTGCTTTGCTCTTCGGTATGTATAATGTGGGTTACCAGAACTTTTTGGCTGCTGGTAACTTGGCTAACGCCTCTTTCTTTGAGGTCTTCGCCTTTGGTTTCTTGGCAGTATTGCCTAAACTCTTGGTGAGCTACATCGTGGGTCTCGGCATCGAGTTTGCCTGGGCTCAGTGGAAACACGAGGAAATTCAGGAGGGTTACCTCGTCAGTGGTATCATCATTCCGCTCATCGTGCCTATCTCTACACCGCTGTGGATGCTTGCCTTGGCTTGCGCCTTCGCAGTTATCTTCTGCAAGGAGATTTTCGGTGGTACAGGCATGAACATCTTCAATGTGGCTGTAGGTGCCCGTATGTTCCTCTTCTTCTCTTATCCTTTAGCTATGAGTGGCGATAAGGTTTGGATTGCTAAGGACGCTATCTTCGGTTTGGGTAACACCCTGCCTGATGGCTTTACTGCAGCTACTCCTCTCGGTCAGCTGGCTCAGGGCAATATGCCTACAGCAAGTCTCTGTGATGCTATTACTGGTTTCATACCAGGTTGTATTGGTGAAACTTCGGTCATCGCTATCGCTATCGGTGCAGTCATCCTACTCTGGACTGGTATCGCATCTTGGAAGACCATGGGTTCTGTATTCGCTGGTGGCATCGCGATGGCGCTTATCTTCCAGGCGCTCGGTATGACTCCTATCGCTTGGTACGAGCACATCGTGCTGGGTGGTTTCTGCTTCGGTGCTGTCTTCATGGCTACCGACCCTGTTACCTCTGCTCGCACAGAGAAAGGTAAGTACTTCTACGGATTCTTCATCGGTGCCATCGCCGTCATCGTGCGTGTGATGAACCCAGGTTATCCTGAGGGCATGATGCTCGCTATCTTCTTCGGCAATATGTTTGCTCCTCTCATCGACTATTGTGTGGTGCAGAGCAACATCTCTCGCCGTGCTAAACGTGCTATTAAATAATGTAGGAGGAATGTAGATATGAAGACAAATTCAAATAGCTATACTATTATCTATTCGGTTATCATCGTGGTAATCGTGGCATTCCTGCTCGCGTTCGTGTCTTCTTCGCTGAAGGCAACGCAGGATGCTAACGTAGCACTTGATACTCAAAAGCAGATTCTCAACTCGCTCAACCTTCGCGACCTCGACAACGAGACTGCGGCTGCCAAATATAAAGAGGTAGTAAAGGCAGAGTTGGAGAAGGACGGCATGAAGTATTACGAGTGCGTGGTAGATGGTCAGAAGAAGACGGTTTACTCTGTTAAGGGTATGGGTCTTTGGGGTGGCATCTCTGGCTTCATCGCTGTAGATGCTGACAACAACACCATCTATGGTGTATATTTCAACCACGAAGGTGAGACAGCCGGACTCGGTGCTGAGATCAAGGACAACCTGAAGTGGCAGCAGAAATTCCAGGGCAAGAAGATTCACAAGGATGGAGTAGAGGGCATCGCTCTGGGCGTTGAGAAAGACGCTCCTGCCGGCGACCCTAACAATGTGGATGCCGTTACCGGTGCTACATTGACATCCGACGGTGTGGATGCTATGCTCAAGGAAGGTCTGGCTAAATTCATTAAGTAAGTGAAGAACGAAGAGTGAAGAACGAAGAATTCAAATGCTTTGTTTGATGAAGATGCGAATAGGTGAAGCTGTAGTTGTAAGACTATAGAATTCTTCACTCTTCGTTCTTCACTCTTTACTAAAAAATATCATTATGTTATTTAGTAAACAAAATAAAGAGGCATTCATCAAGCCATTGAACGGTGACAACCCTGTGCTCGTCCAGGTGCTTGGTATCTGTAGTGCCCTGGCTGTTACTTCCCAGCTGAAGCCAGCCATTGTGATGGGACTTGCCGTTACTATCATCACGGCATTCTCTAACGTGATTATTTCCATCATCCGCAACACCATTCCTCAGCGCATCCGTATCATCGTTCAGCTGGTAGTGGTTGCTGCCCTGGTTACCATCGTGAGCCAGG
>ULTW01051888.1_pt1 | contig 16695 bp, 11 predicted proteins | sample 1957961 | NCBI WGS metagenome assembly ULTW01 (sample SAMEA4835744, study PRJEB28245) | human gut metagenome | biome: gut microbiome; material: fecal sample | place: Denmark | collected 2008 | reverse complement strand
AGAAGACTGGCTACTGCCACGAGCAACTGAAACAATACGTGCTTGCCACCGCCGACTATGAGAAAGTCGAGCTGCTCAAGCCCAACGATGTGTGGACCCTCAAGCATCTGGCGCTTTGCTACAGGGCCGTAAACGATACGGAGAAAGCCATCGCCAACTACAAACGCGCGGAAGCGCTGCAGCCCGACAATGTGGCGCTTGCCAACAATATTGCCAACTGTCTGCTTGAAGGCGGACGGATTGAGGAGGCGTTGAAATACTTCTTCAAAGTGGACTATCTGGCATCAAAAGGCGAACGGACAATGCGCCCCATCGCCTGGTGTTCGTTCCTGATTGGAAACTACAGCCAAAGTGTGGACTACTACAACCGTATCATCGCCAAGCAGCCCGGTGCAAACGACTACATCAACCGCGGACATGCCCTGCTGTGCAGCGGACAGGTGAAAGACGCCGTGGCAAGCTACATGGACGCCGTTGACAAATCAGGCGGCAGCGAGGTGCTGAAAACCCTTGACGACGACCTCCACTACCTGCTCGACGCCGGTGTGGACAAACTCACCATCGCGCTGATATTCGACAAAATCCGATACAAAGGTTTGGGCACTTCGGAAAATATGTAGTAAATTTGCAAAAACATCAGTTATTATAAAAATATGAATTTCAAATCATTAATCATTCCATTATTATTTACAGCACCAATAATGACAAACGCTGAAAATATATTCTTTGAGGAATTCAAAACGACACACAACGTTGTGCCGTTCGACAGAATCGAGAAGAGTTTCTATGAGGAAGCAGTCGATTCAGGTATCAAACAAGCAGACCGCGAAATCGAGGTTATCGTCAACCAGCGCTCGCGCCCTACGTTTGAAAACACTATCGAGGCGCTTGAGAATGCCGGAGAGATGCTCAACCGCACGCTGCTCACATTCTATCCAATCCTGTCGGCCGACGGCGATGAGGAAATGAACCAGATTTCGCTGCGCATCGCCCCGAAACTGGCTGAACACAGCGCAAACATCTCTCTCAACGAGAAGTTGTGGCAACGCGTAAAGGAGGTCTACGAAAACCGCGACAAACTCGACCTCAACACTGAGCAGAAAACGCTGCTCAAAAACACCTACGACTCGTTTGCCCGCAGCGGTGCAAACCTTGAGGGCGCCGACCGCGACGCTTATCGCAAGCTTCAGGCGGAATTGTCGGAACTGACGCTCAAATTCGAGCAAAACACGGTGAAATGCACTGCCGCGTATGAATTGTGGCTCACAAAAGACGACCTTGCGGGTCTGCCGGAAAGCACGGTGGAGGCTGCCGCTCTTGCCGCCAAGGAAAAAGGCAAAGAGGGTCAGTATCTTATCACGCTGCAACAGCCCACTTACATGGCGTTCATGAAATACTCCTCACGCCGCGACCTGCGCGAGAAGCTGTACAAGGCATACAACACGCAATGCGTCGGCGGAGAATTTGACAACACAAAAATCCTGAGCCGCATCGCCGAAGTGCGCTACGAGATCGCCAAACTGCTTGGCTACAACACGTATGCCGACTACAGCCTTGAGGACACCATGGCGCAAACTCCTGCCAACGTCTACAAATTGCTCAATCAACTGCGCGACGCCTACAAGCCGGCATGGAAAAAGGAGCTGAAAGAGCTGACCGACTATGCTCAGAAACTCGAAGGCAAGAAAATCCAGCTCCAGAACTGGGACTACTCATACTATGCCAACAAGCTGAAAAACGAGAAGTACTCTTACAATGACGAGGAACTCCGTCCTTACTTTGAGCTCAACAACGTAATCAAAGGTGTGTTCGGTCTTGCAACGCGTCTCTACGGCTTGCACTTCACCGAAAACCAGAACTATTCGGTATACCATCCGGAAGTGAAGTCGTTTGACGTGACCGACGCCGACGGCAACTTCGTCGGTGTGCTCTACACCGACTTCTTCCCACGCGACACCAAGCGTTCAGGCGCATGGATGACTGAATTCCGCCCGGAGCGCATCGTCGACGGCGTCAGCCAGCGTCCGCACGTAACTCTGACAATGAATTTCACAAAGCCTACAGAAACAAAGCCTTCCCTGCTTACGTTCTATGAGGTGGAAACGTTCATCCATGAGTTCGGACACGGCCTGCACAGCCTGCTCGCTCAGACTAAATATCAATCAATGTCGGGAACCAACGTGTACCGCGACTTTGTGGAAGTGCCGTCGCAATTCAACGAGAACTTCTTGACACAAAAAGAATTCCTCGACAGTTTCGCACGCCACTACCAAACAGGCGAGGCTATTCCTCAGGAGCTTGTCGACAAGGTGATCAAGTCATCACAATTCGGCGCGGCGTATGCCTGCCTGCGCCAGCTCAGCTTCGGCTACCTCGACATGGCATACCACACAACGACAGCGCCTGTGACCGATCCTATCGCGTTTGAACGCGAGGCGATGAAGCAAGTGCAGATGTTCCCGGCCGTTGACGGATGCATCATGGCACCGCAGTTCAACCACATCTTCTCTGGCGGTTATGCCGCAGGCTACTACAGCTACAAGTGGGCAGAGGTCATCGAAGCCGACGCTTTCCAATATTTCAAGGACAACGGAATCTTCAATCCTGAAATTGCCAAGTCATGGAAGGACAACGTGCTTAGCCGCGGCGGCACAGAAGCCCCTATGGTGCTCTACAAGCGTTTCCGCGGTCAGGAGCCTACAATCGACGCTCTGCTGATTCGCGACGGCATCAAGAAAGAAACTAAAAAGAAGAAATAATCAATATTTCTTCGCAATCCCACCAAAACGAAAAGGCGCCCAAACGGCGCCTTTTCTATTTTTCATATTTTAAATTACAATTTCTTCACCACCTTTGCCGGATTTCCGACAGCGACACTGTTGTCAGGAATGTCGTGGACCACGACGCTGCCGGCACCTATGGTGCATCCCGACCCTATGCTCACTCCAGGCAGGATAGTTGCGCCACCGCCAATCCAGCAGTTGTCGCCGATGTTGACCGGCCGCGCCCACTCGTCGCGGGAGTTCCGTTTTCCAGGGTCGCATCATGGCAAGCCGTGTATATCCCGACATTCGGTCCGATAAAGCAATCGTCGCCGATGGTCACATAAGCCTCGTCAAGCACCGTCAGCCCGAAATTTGCGAAGAAGCGCTTGCCCACACGGATGTGCTTGCCATAGTCGCAATAGAAAGGCTGGTTGATAAATGTGTCGTCGTCCATCTTTCCCAATATTTCTCTGAGCTTCAGATTCCGTTCCTTAATCAACGTTGGTCGTATCTGATTATATTCCCAGCAGAGATCCTTCACGCGGTTCAGCATCTCCAACAGCTCCTTGTCGACGGCTGAATACACCTCGCCGTCAAGCATTTTCTGATATTCGGTTTTCATTCTCACGACAAATGCTCCACACGCGACGTGTCCTTGCTGAACGTATAGCCGTTTGCCTGATGGGTGGCAAGCACAAGCACTTCGGCAATCTGCACATGCTCCGGCGCGTTGGCGGCATACAGCACCACGTCGGCTATGTCGTCGCCGTTGAGCGGATGGATGCCGGCATAGACGCTGTCGGCTTTCGACTTGTCGCCACGGAAACGCGTGACGCTGAAATTGGTTTCCACAAGTCCGGGCTTCACGTTGGTGACGCGCACACAGGTGTCGACAAGGTCGATGCGCAAGCCGTCGGAAAGAGCCTTCACAGCCGCCTTCGTGGCGCAATACACATTGCCTCCGGCATAAGCCTGGTCGCCCGCAACGCTGCCTATATTGATTACGTGCCCGTGGTTGCGCTCCACCATGTGTGGCACAACGAGGCGCGTCATCGTAAGCAATCCCTTGATATTGGTGTCGATCATTGTTGACCATTCATCGATGTCGCCCTCAAATTCTTTGTCAAGGCCGAGAGCAAGCCCGGCATTGTTGACCAGCACGTCAATGTCGCGCCAACGTCCAGTAAGGCTGTCGAGAGCCTCCTGCGCCGCCTTGCGGTCGCGCACGTCGAAAGCAAGCGTAGTCACCTCCACTCCTTCCAATTCAGCTTTCATAGCCTCCAACTTTTCCTTGTTGCGCCCGGTCAGCACCAAATCGTAGCCGCTGCCGGCGAATTTACGGGCACAAGCCTCTCCGATTCCGCTCGTAGCCCCCGTTATCAATGCTATTCTGTTCATTGTTGTCTAAGTTGTTTTTTCAAGGCAAAATTAGCAATAATCAGTAAAAAATGGCACCAACACGCATTTTTTAATTCTTTTGTTGCCCACCAGAGCCATTGCCGCCACCCTTCATCACGTCGTCGTTGCTGATTGAGCGTTCCGTGCGTTTCACGTTTACATTCATACTGCCAAGCCTCCATGACAGGCTGACTCCGAAGCGGCATGCATAATCCTTGTAATGCGACGTCTGCCGATAAGTGTCGGTGACAGTTGTGCTTGAATATTTTTTCCATGCCGAAAAGAAGTCGCTCGCAAAGAGAGATACCTCCATACGGTCTTCCTTAAGGAATGAGCGGTTGAGCGAAAGTCCGTAGAAATTATATGAGCCCGAACGGCCTTGCAACGAGATGTAGGGTGCGCCGTATCCGCCGTAAGCCGTAAAATCCAGCTTCCACGGCAAACGTTGCTGCAGTTGTGCATAAAGACTGCCGCCGAAACCACTGTTGCTTGAACCGAGTTCTTTGCTCCGCAAATCAACATAGCTGCCACTTGCCGACAACATGAAGCTTGTTTTATCAGCGATGTTCCAACTCATCCATACCGACAACGATGTGCGTTGCTCGCGCACGTAGTTTCCATAAGTTGAATTGCGCACGCCATCTCCGTCGACAAACGAATAGCCCGTCACGCCATTGTTGACAAAACTATAGCGCGCGTCGGCATTGAGGTTTACCTTCGAAGTGAAAATATTGTAACTCAAACTGATGCTATGGCTCTTCTCCGTCGACAAGTCCGGATTGCCGTAGCTTACATCGTTGGGCGTCGCCGAAATGCGGAACGGATTAAGGAACCAGATGCCCGGACGGTTCAAGCGCATATTGTAGCCGACGCGGATATTTGACATCTCCGAAAGCCCGTAGCTTATGGCCGCCGACGGCACCACATCGTCAAAATTCTTGCTGAAGTTGCGGTCGGGATGACGTTCATATTCCACGTTCATAAACGTATGCTCATAGCGCACACCCGTCTTGAACCCGAATTTCTGTATTTTCAGATTATAATCCGCATATGCCGCCACAATGTTCTGACGCTGGCTGTAGTCAACCGAACTGTCTTCGTCGCCCGGCAAAGAGCCGTCAACCTGCTCCAGCAGCAGCGTCTGGCTGTCGCTGGCATTTTTGCGCGCAATGAACTTCATTCCCGCATCCACATAATGGTGTTCATTGATGGGATTCACATAGTCTACCTGCACGGTGTGCTCCGCAATGTGCGATTTATTGTCCTGTCCCTGAGCATACGTGAGAAACGGCACCGATACCACATCGGAATACGTTGTTTCTGTCTGTGTCCGCTTCGGTGATTTGTCAAACTTATACGACACTGTCAGCAACTCGTCTTTCTTCTTGAACGAATGCTGATAGTCGACACCTACCGAATGGCTGCCATATTTCGACAAGCTTTTGTCCAACGTATTGTAGGAATAGACCGGCACCTGTGCCGCATCAAGCATTACGAACGACGACGTGCCGTGGCTATTGTCGCGCCATGTGTAGAAATCATAACTGAACGTCACAAGATTGAGCGAGTCTGCCTCGTAACTGCCCGACAGCGATCCATAGTGCATCTGCGAGCGGCTGCCGTCAGCGCGGCTGACACTGCGTAATGTCTGTTTCACTCTTCCGTCGGAGTCATAGTCATCACGCTCATAGTCAGACGAAGAACTATTGTTGCGGCTTTCATAACTATACGAATAGTTGCCGCTCATCGTGAATTTCCCAACTTGGACCGAACCGTAGGCATAGGCCGACGGACCTTTGTTGCTGCCGGTCAGTCCGGCAGAAAGGTTATACCCCTGCATCCTTGAGCCCTGCGTGACGATGTTTATGATTCCGCCCACTCCCTCCGCGTCATATTTGGCACCGGGGTCGGTTATCACCTCTATCGACTTCACCGAACTTGCCGGCAGGCTGCGGAGCACCTCCTTCGGGTTGTTGCTCATCATCGTGTTTGGTTTGCCGTTGACATAGACCTTGAAATTCGACGAACCTTTCACCGTTATGTTGTCCTGCCCGTCGACCGTCACCATAGGCACCTTGCGAAGCATCTGGATAGCCGTTTTCGACAACGCCTCGGGGTCGTCTTCAACGCGATATGTGACTTTGTCGATATCCGCCTTCACCAAAGGCTTCTGCGCCACCACGCTGACCTCTTCAAGCTCAACTCCAGAAACAAGCGCCACGCGTCCGAGGTTGCACACACGCGCCGAGTCGCCCACCGCAAATTCAATGGAACGTTGACGCATACCTGTGCCGCTTACCGTCAGCGTATAAACTCCCGGCTCAGCCAGTTTCTCGTCAAACGCGCCGTCGACTCCGCTTATGCCGAGCGTCGGTTCTGTTCCTCCGCGCTTGTCTACACGAAGCGTGGCATACGGCACCGGCTCATTTTCCAACGAGTCGACAACCACTCCTACAACACTGAAATTTTTGGAATTACCTATCCCGACAAATGCCGCCAGTAACAACACGGCAACAAGAATCCGCTTCATCAAAATCTTTTGTTTTATATCATTGTGAATTATTGTGCAAAGATAGTGCAAGGTAAGAGAAGAGCAAAACAAATTTATTTGATTTTGCGCTTCCGAACCGCAGCCTATCTTATCAAAAGATAGCGCAAGGTGGAAAAAAAGAGCTTGCTCAATTTTCTTTCCCGAACCGCAGCCTATCTTTTGATCACTTGACCTCCTCCGAATAAATCCGAGCCAGATTATTGCCCATCACCGCAAAAACGCCAAACAAAACACCACAAAAATTAGTTGCAGGCCACCACAAAAGTTAGCTGCAATACAAATCAATTCATAGCATTAAATATTCACTATATTATTGCTTACATACCGGCGTCAAAATCATACCGCCTGCTTGAAGGACTGAAATCCTACGACACGGCGGAGAACTGGCGGAACAATGCACCGAAAGCATCGCGCAACTCGCGTTTTTCCGCCAGCTGCTCGCTCAGTTGCTTCGCCTTCGAATAAATCGCCTCGGCAAAACTCGTATCACCGTTGCTCATCGCCGTTGCAAAGTCGCAGCCAAGAGTGGCTCCGGCATTGCTGTACTCATAAAGCGTCCATAAGCGGCAGGCGGCATCGTCGCCTCTTTCAGCACGACATTTTCCCCCCGCCATAAGCACGGCGTTGTCCACATCCGCCATTGCTGGCAGGTCGCCCGAAGCACATGCCGTCTGTCGAAGAAGAGCAAACAATTGCGCGTCGCCTTCAAGCGTGTCAGACTTCAGCGTGCGCTCACTCATTTCCTGCAAAATGGATTTATAAGTATTTTTCATTATCGGATTTATTAGAGTTAGATTTATCGTACATTGCAAATATATTAATTCAAATCTATTTCACGCAACAATTACAGCGTGCTTTTTTGTTAAAATTACCTAATCCAACACTCTTTTACCCAATGGTTTCATCACCTCGCCACGCCTTCTGATTAAAGATTGTTAATTACGCATCACGCGTCTTGGTCTATGCCGGAAACGTTGTAATTTTACTATTTAAAATGCTTATGAATATGAGAAATGCTATAATCGTAGGCGCCACTTCGGGTATCGGTCTTGAGGTGGCACGCATAATGCGGAGCGAAGGCATCAACATCGGAGTGGCTGGCCGCAGAGACGACAGGCTGCGCAAGTTTGCCGAAGAAGGCGGCAACGTTGTGTGGCAACGCATCGACGTGACCGACGAAAACGCAGGCGGGCTGCTCGTTGATTTGGCGGAGCGCATGGGCGGCGTCGACACCATCCTGCTCGTTTCTGGGATAGGAAGCCAGAACCGCGACCTCGACCCGGGCATAGAAATCGCAACGGCAGAAACAAACGTTGTGGGATTCACCCGTATGATCGATGCGGCATTCAACTATCTGAAAAGCCATGGTGGCGGACACATCGGCGCCGTAAGCTCGATTGCCGGGACTAAAGGGCTGGGCATCGCCCCGGCATACTCTGCCACAAAACGCTTTCAAAACACTTACATACAATGCTTGGCACAACTGTCGGCAATGACTCGCGCCAACATCACGTTCACCGACATCCGTCCGGGATTTGTCGACACCGACCTGCTGCGGTCGGGCAACTACCCGATGCTTATGCGCCCAGAAAAGACCGCACGAATGATTGTCGACGCCTTGCGCCGCAAAAAACGCGTGGCGACAATCGACTGGCGATACCGCTTGCTCGTGGCGGTATGGAGAATGATTCCCGACTGCATCTGGGAAAGAGCGGAAATTCAAACAAAACAATAGAATTATAAAATGAAAAAACTTTTTGCAACAATCATCGTTGCGTCAACGGCTGCGGTGGGCTTTGCCGCCACTCCGTTGTGGATGCGCGATGTAAAAATCTCGCCCGACGGAAAGCAGATTGCATTCTGCTACAAGGGCGACATCTACAAAGTTGCCTCTACTGGAGGCTCTGCCGTGCGGCTAACATCGCACGACTCATACGAGTCGGTGCCTGTATGGTCGCCCGACGGAAAGCAGATTGCTTTTGCCAGCGACCGATACGGTAACAACGATGTGTTTATTATGAATGCCGACGGTGGTTCGGCAGCGCGTCTGACCACAAAGTCGGGAGGCGAGGTGCCAGAGGCTTTCTCACCCGATGGAAAATATGTCTATTTCTCAGCCAACAATCAGAAACCTGCGGCAAGTGCGCTGTTCCCCGACGTGTTGCTTGAGCTGTACAAAGTGCCAGCCACTGGCGGACGTCAAGAGCAGGTGCTCCCTACTCCAGCCGAATGCCTGTCGTTTGCCAAAGACGGCAGTATGTTTGTCTATCAGAACCGCAAGGGTTATGAAGACGTTTGGCGCAAACATCACACGTCGTCCGTGACACGCGACATCTGGGCATACGACACCAAAACAGGCAAACACACCAACCTGACGGCTCATGCCGGAGAGGATTTGTGCCCGGCTTTGTCGGCCGACGGCAGCACGGTGTATTTCCTCAGTGAGCGCAATGGGGGCTCGATGAACGTATACTCTATGCCGCTCGCAAACCCGGCGGCATTGACAAAGATTTCCGACTTCAGCACTCACCCGGTGCGCTTCCTCAGCGTTGCCGACAACGGCACGATGTGCTACACCTACGACGGAGCCATCTACACTCAGCGAAATGGTGAGAAACCGGCGCTCGTCGACATCGACATTGTGCGCGACGACGTTGACCTGCCGTCAAGCCTGTCGTTCACAAACGGCGCTACTTCGGCAAGCGTGTCGCCCGATGGCAAGCAGGTGGCTTTCACCGTGCGCGGCAATGTGTTTGTGACATCGGTGGAATATGGCACAACAAAACAAATCACCAACACAGTGGAGGGCGAGGCCGACGTTGACTTCGGCGCCGACAACCGGTCGCTCGTATATGCCAGCGAACGCAACGGGCATTGGGGGCTTTACACGGCTCGCATAAAACGCTCCGACGACCTCAACTTCCCTAATGCAACTCTAATCGACGAGCAGCCGCTGCTCGCCGACTCTCTCGCCGACCGCCAGAATCCGAAATTCTCGCCCGACGGAAAAGAGGTGGCTTTCATCGAGGATGAATGCCGGCTTATGGTGGTCAACGTGGCCACTAAAGCTGTGAGGCAGGTGACCGACGGTTCGGAATGGTTTATGGGTGGCTTCAACTATGCCTGGTCGCCAGATGGAAAATGGTTCTCGCTTGAAATCATCGGCAACGGACACGACCCTTATTCCGACGTGGCTATCGTAAAGGCTGACGGATCGGAGAAGCCGGTAAACCTGACTGGCAGCGGATACTTCAGCTCGCAGCCAAGATGGGTGCTCGATGGAAACGCTGTGCTTTTCCTCACAGACCGCTACGGCATGCGCAGCCATGCTTCGTGGGGTTCGCTCAACGACGTAATGCTTGTGTTTATGAACAAGGACGCCTACGACAAATTCCGACTTAGCAAGGAGGATTACGAATTGCAGAAGGAATTGGAAAAGGAGCAGAAGAAAAATGCCGAAAAGGCTGACACCGACAAGAAAAAAGGCAAAAAGAAAGACGACAAGAAGGCTGACAAGAAAGAAGAGAAAAAAGACATTGACGTGCAACTTGACGGCATCGAGGACCGTATTGTGCGCATCACGCCAAACTCTTCCGAAATTGCCGATGCCATCGTCGATGCCGATGGAGAAAGCCTGTACTACCTGTCGGCTTTCGAGGAGGGTTACGATCTTTGGAAACTCGACTTGCGCAAAAAGAGCACGGAATGCCTGAAGAAACTCGACACGTCGTCGGCTCAGTTCGACGTGCAGAAAGACGGCAAGTGCATTTTCATTCTCGGCTCACGCATAATGCAGAAACTCACCGTGGCTTCCGACAAGATGGAACGCATCAGCTACAAGGCTGAGATGAAGATGGATTTGGCAAAGGAACGCGAATATATGTTTGACCACGTTTGCCGCCAGGAGGCCCGCCATTTCTACCGCACTGACATGCACGGTGTGGACTGGACGATGATGACAGCTGCATACCGCAAGTTCCTGCCTCACATCAACAACAACGCCGACTTTGCCGAGCTGCTCAGCGAAATGCTCGGTGAGCTAAACGTGTCGCACACAGGTGGCAGATACCGTGCCGGTGCCCGTGGAGAAGCCACTGCCAACTTAGGCCTGTTCTACGACCTTTCGTATGAAGGAAAGGGCGTGAAAATCGACGAGGTGATTGCCGGAGGTCCTTTCGACAACGCGTCTTCAAAGGTGAAGAAGGGATGCATTATCGAGAAAATCAACGGACAGGAAATTTCTGCCGACACCGACTTCTATGCGCTGCTCGCCGGACTGACCGGAGAGAAGGTGCTAATTTCGCTTTCCGATGGCGGCAAGCAGTGGGACGAGGTGGTGAAACCTATCTCTGACGGCGCTTGCGGTGCTTTGCTCTACCGCCGATGGATCAAACAACGCGCCGCCGACGTGGACCGCTGGTCAAACGGCCGCTTAGGATACGTACATATCGAATCGATGGACGACAACAGTTTCCGTACAGTGTACTCTGACGTGCTTGGTAAATACAACAAGAAGGAGGGCATCGTGATCGACACCCGTTTCAATGGTGGCGGACGCCTCCACGAAGATATCGAAATTCTGTTCAGCGGAACAAAATATCTCACTCAGGTGTACCGCGGAAGAGAAGCGTGCGACATGCCGAGCCGCCGATGGAACAAACCTTCAATCATGGTGCAGGGCGAGGCCAACTATTCCAACGCTCACGGAACGCCTTGGGTATACAAACACATGCGTCTCGGCAAACTTGTCGGCGCTCCGGTGCCTGGCACCATGACAAGCGTTTGGTGGGAACGTCTGCAGGACTCTTCGCTGATTTTCGGCACTCCGGTCATCGGATACCGCACCGCGGAAGGAAATTACCTTGAGAACTCGCAACTGGAGCCCGACATATATGTGCTGAACTCTCCTGAGGACGCTGCCAATGGTTTGGACGCACAACTGAAAGCTGCGGTCGACGAGCTCCTTCGCGAACTCGACGCAAAAAAATAAGCCCTAACACGGCTTGACTAAGACAAGCGGATGCGACACCTCTCGCATCCGCTTATCCTTTAATATTGCGAACGTTGCGACAAAAAAACTCCGTAAATGTTTGCCGTATGGAAAAATATGCGTACATTTGCACGCCATTACAGAAGTCGCCTTTACCAGCGGCGCGTAACTTTGTAATAATAAAAAAGATATAGAAATGAAAAAAGACATTCATCCATCAAACTATCGCGAGGTTGTTTTCAAAGATATGTCGAACGGCGAAACTTTCATCACTCGCTCGACTGTCGCTGCTAAGGAGACAATCGAAATCGACGGCGTTACTTACCCGCTCGTAAAACTCGAAATCACGAGTTCTTCTCACCCTTTCTTCACTGGTAAGCAGAAATTGGTCGACACAGCTGGCCGCGTAGACAAGTTCATGAGCCGCTACGGAAACCGTCTCAAGAAATAAGGTTCAGAAGAACATCAAAATATCCTCAAAACAAAACAACAAAGCAGGGACAGCCTCTTCGGCAATCCCTGCTTTGTTGTCTAACGCACACTTATGCACACAAGATGCCCTATCCGTAAGGTCTGGCTGTTTTAATCATAAGCCAAGGTATGTTTTCAACGCCTCGACATATTCTTCAAAAGCCTTTCTTCCATCGTAAGTAATTGAGCATGTCGTCCTGGGACGCTTGCCCGACATTCCCTTTTCAATAGAAATATATCCCGCGGTAGACAGCTTTTCAAGCTGAACGCTGAGATTGCCGGCTGTAGATTCGGTTTTCTCCTTGAGATAAACGAAATCTGCCTCTTCAACATTCATCAGTATGGAAATTACAGCAAGACGGAGTTGCGAGTGCAGAAGCGGATTCAGTTCTTTCATTTTTCTTTTCGTGCCTTATGGTTGAGAATATGGCCGGGAATTATCATCATCGCCACAAACGCGATTATAAACAATGGCATATACCATGATGCATAAAGCTCTACACCCCCGGCGATGCATGCCTCCGTAAATAAGCCTGCAAACAATCCTATCGCACCTCCAACAATAAGCGTTGTCTCTTTGAAAACAATTCCCTGGGCAACCTCGGCGAAGGGAACGATTATCAGAGCGAACGCCAACATCATAGGCCATGCGTCAATTCCTTTGACAAGCAGAAATGCGAGGCAGACGGCTGTGGCGGCGATTGCACTGAAGCCGACTGTAGACCAAATGCGGGATGTGAGTGTGTCGGAATAATTTTTTACCCCTTTTTCAATCTGTTGTTTCTTTGCCTTTATCGGAGCAACGGTGCCTCCTATAATCCAGATAAGAAACCATAGCCAGTTCCACACAGGATTTTGTGTAATCACGAGGAGTATCCATATCAACGCTGAAACTGCAACTGTCAGGTAGCCAAACAGCAGCAAGATGCGTCCATCGCCAATATAGCGTTGCTTAGTGAGTGCTATCATCGAAGTTATCACTTCGAGACTTTCTTTTTCGGTGAGTTTTCTGTCTTCCATTTTATGAAAAATTTGATGGTTAATACTTGGTTTATAAAATAAACCATTTGGCTTTGAAAAAAGAGCGGTCTCGCCTATCCGCCCTTGAGTCAAGTGCAAATTTAATTTGGTTTATATTATAAACCAAATTTTTCAGAGAAAATTCATTGACAGTGCGCCTATTTCCAGCTTGTGTGGCAGAGGCGCACTGCAACCTTCTTCATCTATGCATTAACCTTATTCCACTATGATTTTCCGAACGTTTGACGGATTAGCGTTCCGAACAGGGCGCAAAATATATATTCCAGGCGTCAAACCAGAGATTTCCGCTTCTTGCATATTCGTCCGTATGCAGACGCCCATAATATCAAAGACATCATAATTTGTGTCGCCATCGGAAACGACATCTTCCACACCACTGTCATCACCGACAACAAACGTTCCCTCAAACAACGAAATCAAGCCTTCCGTATCCGATGCCGCTCGGATTCTATAGCGGTAACTGCCGTCATCCAACGATGAGACATCAAAACCTATGCGTTTGGTTGCTGCCTCTCTATTTGCACTGGCTGTTCTTATACTCTTTATGAGTGAAAGAGTCTGCGACTTAACTACTTCTCCATTTTTAAAAGCCTCAAACTCATAGTAGTCGGCACTCTCATCCACTGGAAGCGTAAGCACTCGTTCGCGGCCCTCTGTATACACTTTCACAAAAGCCTCCACTGTCTCATCCTCGACAATCTCAAATTTATTCCAAGCCTCCGACTCTTCATAATACTTCTTGGCGCCAACCGGCACACGGATTCGCGGATTGCTCTTTGTAATAAACACATCATTCGGCAGCATTTTTGGCGGACAAATCCAATGTGCGGTCACTTCTGTCAGTGCTCCGTTCACAAATGTATATGCTCCAATATAAGAAACCGAACCTGGGATATCAATGGTCTTGAGTCCGTCAAGATACATCATAGACTGTCCGTAAAGCACCTGCAATGATGGCGGAAAAACGAATTCAGTCAATTTCGGACACCCCTCCATCGCGCTGAAAAATCTCAATCGCGAATTTTCAGGGAATGTCACGGTCTGCAGTTCCATGCAATATTTAAAATCATCAACCACATATTTTACAGAGGATGGGAAGGCTACCGAAACAACTTTCGAGTTGTTAAACGCGCCTTCAGTTCTGACCAACTTATATTCTTTCCCATTATAACTAACCGTTTCAGGCAATACTATATCTCCTGAATATTGTCCCTCGCTTGGTGGTAGCAGAACGGCTTTGCTGCCGCGCAATCGATACCGCAGTCCTGCAATATCGGCATAAATGGTTGCCTCTTCAACCGGCATCTCATCCAATGAGAAAAAACACCACGGCTTTGTCAATCTATAGGTGGGGAGGGAGCCTGACGGCACGTGTATCTCTACAGGTGTCGGACACATGGAGCCTTTATAATCCACATCGTTATAACCCGACAACTCCAAGATATTCAACGGAGTATTGACTGGTCTTTTCCACTTCAAAAACAAATCCTTGATATTCGTTGCAAGTGACAAATCTCCCATACGCCACACTGTCGACGGTATCACAAGATCTGCAAATGCTCCACAAAATGCCCTCACTCCGATTTCCTGCAAACCTTCAGGCAGCCGGAAATGATCCGGGACTACCTGTCCTCTATTTTTGCAGAAGAACATAAACCCATAATCCTCTATCACTTTCAATTGTGAGTCTTCTTCTATTTCAATATCGTCAATTACTGCCGATTCGAATGCTCTTTTTTCTACCACTTCAACAGTTTTGGGTATAAACACCTTGTCCAATTCCATGCAGGCGGCAAACGCTCTCCTTCCTATCGACTTGACTGTATATTCTCTTCCGTCCACTTTTATAGACGACGGTATGATTATACGTCCTTGGTATGTAGAATTAAGTTCGTTTTTGGCAACTACCCTTGCTGCCATGGCTCCAGGGTCGAGAACGTAATATATCCCGTCAACACATATTACTCCATCATCGACCGGATCATCCAAGCCTCCTGTGCCGGTGACTTCAACATTTGTCTGATTTCCTTCTCTATCACAAAGCGCAGCCAGCATGTCGTCCGGTTTTTGCATTCTCCCGACTGCACAATCACTTGCTTGTTCTTTTGAGTTCGGATTTACAGCTGCTGCCTCCATATAACAAGACAACATCAGCATCGCCAACAGCATTGCCGGCAATAGTCTTCTTCTGTGGTACTTACTGGTAATCATAATTACTTGTACTATGTGTTAAATGAAATCCTTAAAAGATTATTATGTCTAAGCAAAATATCCACTACGTTTACAAATTTATAGTCACAAACCACCTTTTACAAATGTTTTGTTAGTTAAAATTCATTAAATGTGTTTTTAAACATACTTTTTCTATTCTTTATATCTCACTTAGACACAACGCAATGACAATGATATAAAAAACAATTACAGAATCAAGCAAACCGCTATCGAAGAGCGATTCCTTACGCACAACAAACATTGCGAGGGAGCATGTGGTTACCGACATGCCCCCTCGCAATATGTTTCGTGGATGCGTCACTCTCCCCACCTTTTCGGTTGCCATACGGAACCTTCGCGGAAGTGCTGGATGGGTAGGTCCTGAGTAGTGTAAACCACATAGAAGCGATTATGCCTTACCAATCCACCCTCGTAGAAAACCCAGCTTTTGCCTGACCGGTCGCCGGCATACCAGTTCCAATTCTTCTTATCCCAGAACTGGTTGAACTTGTTTTCTTCCGTTTCTGTGGCATTCATGCGCAGCTCACTTCCGCCAGTCGATGAGATAATCACGTCGTGGTTGTCGATATTGGCGAAACCTATGGCGGTAATCTTCTTCGACGGGTCGATGTCTACGCCCTCGTCATAGTACTTCACAAAAAGATAGTTGTTGTCGAGCGCTCCATCCATATCATGATCAGCATGCACGCCTCGCGGAATGTAGTATTTTCCACCGTTGAAGTCTTTGGCTGTTCCCTCTTGACAGAACACGGCATCCACGATGCCTAAGCATTTGTCGCTTGGCGCCAACGCATAATAGATATACTTGTCGTCATTGTCTGTAGCGTCTATATAATGGTGGCAAGTCGGCTCGAATGCATATCCATTTTCACACGGAGCATTGGCGTTTGCCATGACTGGATAGTAAGTCAAGTAGTTGTTCTGATCGTTCGGGTCTTGCGCAACAAAGGGTGTTGGTTCTCCATTCTTATGCCCGTTCGCGCCGCTCTTGATCAAGATGTCTGCCAACACCAATCTCGACTTTGTCCGCTGCACCACCTGTTTAGAGTTGAGGTAGTCGTCTTTGGCGTTTAGCAACTCGCTGTAGTTGTTCAGCAGACGGGTGACTGCCTCAATGTCGGCTTCTGTTTTATCCGTAACCACTTGGTCGTAGGTAAACGCTATCTGACCAACCAGCTCTTCGATAGGATACAGACGGCAGAGGGTGTTGTCTTTATCATCGCTGCTCACGTTGTAGCCAATGAGCG